>OLRG01001556.1_pt1 | contig 18138 bp, 13 predicted proteins | sample 1672331 | NCBI WGS metagenome assembly OLRG01 (sample SAMEA3136672, study PRJEB25190) | human gut metagenome
GGCTTTGCTGTTTTTCACATTTTTCTATAGTGTAATTCATTTTATTTGTATTTTCAAATAGTTTTTACATTTTCCATTCCGAATTTCTCTGCCAGTTTCTGGATCAGTTCTTCGTCTCCGTTCACTGTCCAGTTCTCAGACAGACGTTTTACTGCTTTTGGCTCTCTGACATAGATCACCACTCTGTCTTTTCCGTCCGATTCTCTGAGAATATTATACAATTCCCGCTCCATGGACTGGTAGGCTTCCTTATACTGCTGCATATTTTCCTTTCCGTGTCCCAGCAGGGCCCAGACCTCATCAAATGATACCTGATCTACAAAATCCTTTAATATTGCCACGTTGCAGCCTCCAACTTGATTTTTCTACATCATATCACAACTGTGGCTGCGCCGCAAGGCGTTTTCTCCCGGTTTTCAGGATTTGACCCCTGCGGGAAAATGAGGTAAAATAGAAAGCTGGAATTCCAGAAGAGAAAGGGAGTGCCCCTATGGGCATTGTAATAGGCTTTATTGTACTGGTGCTGGTACTGGCAGCGGCGGCGCTGCTGCGTGCAGCTGCCTTCCGGCCGCCGAAGCGGCAGACGCATGCAGAGCCGGTGCCGGAGGTGAATGCACAGCGTGCAGTGGCACATTTGCAGGAGATGATCCGGTGCAGGACCATTTCCACGCCGGAGCTCCGGGATGAGGCGGAGTTTGAAAAGTTCCGCAGTCTGCTGCCAGAGTTTTACCCCCGACTCTGGGAAAAGGCACAGGTGGAGCGTGTGGACACCACGGGAATCCTGATCCATGTGACGGGGCAGGTGCCGGGAAATCCGGCGGTAATGCTTGCGCACTATGACGTGGTGCCTGCCCATGCGGATGCATGGGAAAAGCCGCCCTTTGCGGGGGTTTTGGAGGACGGCGTCCTCTGGGGTAGAGGTGCGCTGGATATGAAGAACCAGCTGTGCGCCATGCTGGAGGCTGCGGAGACGCTGCTGGAACAGGGATTTGTGCCAAAGCATGATATCTACTTTGCCCTGTCAGGGGAGGAGGAGATCATGGGGTCATCGGCCAAATCCATACGGGATCTTTTTGTGGAGCGAAACATCATACCGGCCTTTGTTCTGGACGAGGGCGGAGATATTATGGACGGCTTCTTCCCGGGAACTACGGTGCCCTGCGCCATGGTGGGCATCGGAGAGAAGGGGGCGGCGAATCTGGTGTTTACGGCCAAAAGTCAGGGCGGTCACGCCTCGGTGCCAAACGCCAACAACCCGCTGCCGCGGCTCTGCCGGGCCATGGAGCGGGTGAGAAAGCATCCGTTCCCCATTCGTACCGGCCCTGCGCTGGATGCATTGGTGGACACCATGGGCCGCTATTGCAGCTTTAGGACCCGCCTTCTGCTGGCCAACCGTCAATGGCTGCGGCCACTGTATCACCGGTGGCTGATAAAGAAGGGCGGCATGATTGCCGCATCGGCCCAGACAACCTTTGCGCTGACACAGTGTCAGGGCGCTCAGGCCGGGAATGTGATCCCGTCTGAGGCAACCATGTTCGCAAACCTGCGGCTTCTCTGGGGAGATACGCAGGAAAGTGTTGTGAATCGTCTGAACCGGATCATTGACGACCCGCAGGTGGAGATCCATCCAAATCCCGGAACAGATCCCGGGCCGGAATCACTCCTCTCAGAGGAGTTCCAAAAGCTTCGGGAATCCATCGAGGCCACATGGCCTCAGGCGGTGGTGAGCCCGTATCTGATGGTGGCCTGCACCGATTCCCGGCACTGGCGCAGCATCTGCGACCATGTATATCGCTTTTCCGGCAAGTATGTGACGGGGGAGGAAAAGTCCACTGTGCACGGAAATAATGAGAGGATCCGCATTGAAAACACGGAAAATGCCGTGAAGTTTTTTATGCGGCTGATGAGGAAATGCTGATGAGAGAGAATATGCTACAGTGCCCGGTTTGTGGGGCATTTTTGGAGAAAAAGGAGCGAGCACTGGTTTGCACCGAGGGACACAGCTTTGACATTGCCCGGCAGGGTTATGTGAACCTGCTGCCAGTGACCCAGAAGCACTCCAAGCATCCGGGGGACACCCGGGATATGGTGGCCGCCCGCCGGGCGTTTCTGGATCAGGGCTATTATGCGCCCATTGCTCGGAAGGTGTGGGAGATGCTTGGCACACGGCTCCCGGCGGAGCCGTGTGTGCTGGATGCCGGATGCGGCGAGGGCTATTATATGACCCAGCTGATGGAGCATTTTCCGGCAGGATGCTTTATTGGCGTGGATATTTCCAAGGATGCGGTGCGCTATGCCGCCGGACGCTGCAAAAGCGCACTGTGGCTGACGGCTTCTGCGGCACATCTGCCCATGGCTTCCGGCAGTATGGACGGTGTCATGAGCATGTTTGCCCTGACGGTGCCGGAGGAATTCAGTCGGGTTCTGAAGCCGGGTGGATGGTTTTTGGAGGTCACGGCAGGTCGGGACCATCTGATGGCACTGAAAACGCTGATCTATCCGGAGATCATTCAGAAGCAGGAAAAGAATCAGCGGGACTACCCCGGATTTGTGCTGCGGCAGGAAGAAACGCTGGAATTTGAACTCCACCTGACGGAGCAGCAGGAGATTATGCAGCTGCTGTCCATGACGCCGCATGTCTGGCGGATCGGGAAAGCGGGGGCACAGCGGGCGGCGGAGGCCAGCGAGCTCCATGACCGGGCACAGGTACTGTTTCGTCTGTATCAAAGCGTTGCAACTTCCCGGGGGCTATGATACAATTATATATAGATTACAATTGGGAGCGATGATATGCTGGAGAAACTGCGGCTGGTAGAAAGCCGGTATCTGGAGCTTGAAAACATGTCTGGACGCCCGGACTTTTATGATGACCCCAAGAAGGCGGCCGCACTGCTGAAGGAGCAGCGGTCTCTGGAGCCGGTGGTAAACGCTTATCGCCGGTATCGGGCCGCCCAGCAGAACGTAGAGGATATGCTGGAAATGCTGTCTGCGCCCATGGAGCCTGACATGAAGGAGCTTTGTCAGGAGGAATTGGCAGAGAGCAAGGCCCAGCTGCCACAGCTGGAGCAGGAACTGAAGATCCTGCTGCTGCCCAAGGATCCCAACGATGACAAAAACGTGATCCTTGAGATCCGGGCTGGCGTCGGCGGAGAGGAAAGTGCGCTGTTTGCCCATTCTCTCTACCGGATGTATGCCATGTATGCGGAAAAAAAGGGCTGGAATATTGAGATCACCACGCTCAATGAAACAGAGCTGGGCGGCGTGAAGGAGCTGGTGTGCATGATCACCGGTCAGGGCGCCTATTCCCGGCTGAAATTTGAGACCGGTGTTCACCGGGTCCAGCGTGTACCGGAGACGGAGTCCGGCGGACGGGTGCATACCTCCACGGCCACGGTTGCCATGATGCCGGAGGTGGACGAGGTCAGTGTGGAACTGAATCCGGCGGACATCAAAATGGAGGTATTCCGTTCCTCTGGCGCAGGCGGACAGCATATCAACAAAACGTCCTCTGCGGTACGGCTGATCCATCTGCCCACAAATACCGTGGTAGAGTGCCAGCAGGAGCGCAGTCAGGTGCAGAACCGGGAGAAGGCCATGCGGATCCTCTATTCCCGGTTGTATCAGGCTCAACAGGAGGCGCAGGCCGCGGAGATCTCCGCAGAGAAGCGGAGCCAGGTGGGCATGGGAATGCGGAATGAGAAGATCCGTACCTACAACTTCCCACAGTCCCGGGTAACGGATCACCGAATTGGGTTGACCCTTTATAAGCTTGGGGAAATTCTGGACGGAAATCTGGATGAAATCATTGATGCGCTGATCACCGCCGATCAGGCGGAAAAGCTTCAGCACAGTCAGGAGAGCGATACGCTGTGAATACAAAAATACTGGATCCCAAGGATCCGGAGACTCTGGACATTGCTGCGGGAATTATCCGGGACGGCGGGCTGCTGGGGATTCCGACGGAAACGGTCTATGGCCTTGGGGCAAACGGTCTGGAAGCTGACGCAGTGCTGAAAATCTTTGAGGCCAAGGGCCGCCCCCAGGACAATCCATTGATCCTCCATGTGGCAGGGAAGGAGCAGGTGGAGCACTTCTGCCATGATGTTCCGGAGGCGGCGTGGATGCTGATGGAGCGCTTTTGGCCGGGGCCGCTGACGCTGATCCTTCCGGCAAGAGATCTGGTTCCGCGGCGCACGACTGCGGGACTTTCCACGGTGGGCGTCCGGTGTCCGGACAATGCTGTGACGCGGGAAATCATCCGCAGAGCCGGGGTGCCCATTGCAGCGCCTTCGGCCAATATCTCCGGGAAGCCCAGTCCCACAACAGCCCAGCACGTATATCATGATATGGCCGGGAAGATCGAAGCCATTGTAGACGGCGGCGAATGCCGGGTGGGGGTAGAATCCACCATCGTGGATCTGACCGGAGCACGTCCAAGGCTCCTGCGGCCCGGCGGTGTGACGCCGGAACAGCTAAAGGCGCTGCTGGGAGAGCTGGACATCGATAAAGCGGTAGTAGGAGAGATCGCCAAGGACGCTGTGGTACGAGCCCCGGGCATGAAGTATACCCACTATACGCCCTCCGGGGATGTGATCATTGTCACCGGTACCGGAGAAGAGGCGGCACATTATATTCTGCGGCATTTGAAGCCCGGGGACCGGGTGCTCTGCTATGAGGAAGAGCTGGGCCTTTATCCCCGGGGAACGGCACTGGCCTATGGCAGCCGGGAGAAGCCGGAGACATTGGCTCATGGGCTGTTCGGGGCCCTGCGGGATCTGGACAGCAAAGAGATCCCCATCATTTATGCCCGTTGCCCCAGCGGCGGCGGTGTTACCTATGCGGTGGCAAACCGTCTGAAAAAAGCGGCGGGATTTCACATTGTGGAAGGAGATAAGAGCCTATGATGGTGGTTGGGATCACTGGCCCCACCGGCAGCGGCAAGACCACGGCGCTGGATGCGGTAAGGGCGCTGGGGGGCTGTGTGCTGGATCTGGATGCGGTTTATCATGGACTGCTGAAAACAGATCAGGCCCTGCTGGCAGAATTGGATGCACGGTTTCCCGGGGTTATAAAAGATGGAGAATTGGATCGGAAGGCGCTGGGCAATATAGTCTTTGCGGACAAAACGGCACTTCAGGATCTCAATGCCATTACCGGAAAGTATATTCTGGCAGAGACTGACCGGCAGCTGGAGGAGGCACGGCGGCAGGGACTGCCGCTGGCGGCCATTGACGCCATTAATCTGCTGGAAGGAGATCTGCCCGATCGCTGCGATGAGACCATTGCGGTGACGGCACCGGTGGAGATCAGGGTGAAGCGGCTGATGGCTCGGGATCAGATCCCGGAGGAATACGCCCGTCTGCGGATCTCTGCGCAGCAGCCCAATGAATATTTTGAAGAAAATTGCGGCCACACCCTCCGAAACGGAGAAGGGCCGCTGGATGAATTTTCGCATCGCTGCACGAAGCTGCTTACGGAGCTTTTGGCGCAGCAGAAAGGAAGAGAACAATGAGTGAGAACAAGTATAAAGAGCTTCGGGAAAAACTGACCTATACGCCGAAAAACGGCTATGCCCGGCTGACAGAGGCTGACAAAGCGGAAATGGAAGCCTACTGCAAGCGCTATATGGCATTTCTGGATGCGGCAAAGACCGAGCGTGAGGCGGTACGGGAGACCGTGCGTCAGGCTGAGGCCGCTGGCTTCCAGCCCTATACCGATGGGATGGCAGTAAAGCCCGGCGCAAAGATCTACTGCGTCAATCAGGATAAGGCCATCAATCTGGCTGTGATCGGCAAGAAGTCTCTGGCCCAGGGCACCCGTATCACTGCGGCCCACATCGACAATCCCCGTCTGGATCTCAAGCCCAATCCGCTGTATGAAGAGGATCAAATGGCCTTCTTTAAGACCCACTACTATGGCGGGATCAAGAAGTATCAGTGGACAACGGTTCCCATGGCCATTCATGGTGTGGTGGCGAAGAAGGACGGCACGGTGGTAGAGATCTGCATCGGTGAAAAGGACGATGAGCCTGTATTTATCGTCACCGATCTGCTGATCCATCTGTCTGAGGATCAGATGAAGAAGCCCCTTGCCACCGGCGTCACTGCGGAGAACCTGAACCTGCTGGTGGGCTCCGTGCCGCTGCCGGAGGATGACGGTGCAGACAGCGTAAAGCTGGCAGTGCTCCTGTATCTCAACGAGACCTACGGCATTACCGAAGAGGACTTCATGTCTGCGGAACTGATCCTGACCCCCGCCGCAAAGGCCCGGGAGCTGGGCTTTGACCGGAGCATGATCGCAGCCTATGGCCATGATGACCGGAGCTGCTCCTTTGCGGCGCTGGATGCGCTGCTGCGGCTGGAAGAGACTCCAGAGTATACGGCAGTATGCTGCCTTGCGGACAAGGAGGAGATCGGCTCCATGGGCATCAGCGGCATGCAGTCTCAGGCCTTTGAGTACTTTATGGAGCGCCTTTGCCGGGGGCAGAACGTGAGCCTGATGGACTGCTTTGCAAACTCCCAGTGCCTGTCTGCGGATGTGACCAACGCCTATGATCCCACCTATAAGGAGGTCTGCGACAAGCGGAATAACTCCCATGTGAACGCAGGCGTCTGCTTTATGAAGTATACCGGTTCCAGAGGTAAGTCCGGTTCCTCTGATGCTCCGGCGGAGTTTGTGGCAAAGATCCGCCGCCTCTGCGATGAGGGCGGCGTGATCTGGCAGATGGGCGAGCTGGGCAAGGTTGACGCCGGCGGCGGCGGAACCGTGGCACAGTATATGGCCAACCGGAACATCCTGACGCTGGATACCGGCGTGCCGGTGCTCAGCATGCATGCGCCCATTGAAGTGGTGGGCAAGCTGGATTGCTATGAGACCACCAAGGCCATGCGGGTATTCTATCAGGATAAGTAATGCAATAAAACAAAACTGTGCCGAAGCCATCACGATGGCTTCGGCACAGTGCTGCTTATCGGGGGATGATGGAAATTTGCGGAGAGATGTTTACAGTCAGGACTGGGGACTGGAAGAAGCCTCCGGAGAAGGAGCAGGGGAAACAGTGGGAGCTTCGTCCCCGCTGCCCGGCGTATCATCCTCATCCGGCTCCGTTTCTATGACAGGATTGGACTCGGCATAGGCCATATAGCGGACAAGGAAGGCTGCGACCTGCTCACGGGTGGCATTTCCCTTCGGCTTGATGTTTCCGTTGCTGCCCTGAAGGATACCGCATTCTACAGCCCACTGCACGGCATCTTTGGCCCATGCGGAAACGGCGGATGCATCAGAAAAGTCGTCCAGTGTGCCGCTTGTTGCGGGGGTTTTGTGCATCCGGTAGAGCATGGTGACCAGCTGCTCACGGGTGATATTTTTATTGGGACCGAATTTCCCGTTGCCAAGTCCATCGATAATGCCGTTTTGCTGGGCCCATGCAATGGCATCCATGTACCAATCCTGTGTCAAATCGGTAAAGGAGCTGCTGTCAGTCACAGCAGGGGTACCGGCCATTCGATAGAGCATGGTGGCCAGCTGCGCTCGGGTGGCATTCTTTTGCGGGCCGAAGGTGGTGGTGGTAAGCCCATTGATGAGTCCGCTCTTATAGGCATGGAGGATCTCATTATAGCTCCAACGGGTGCGGGCTACATCGGTAAAGGGCATCTCCGGAGGTGCACCGCTGTCATCAAACCAGAAGTCCAGATCTACGTTTTCGGAGGGGACACCGTTGATGGAGCCGCTGGAGGTGCACTGCCAGAAATCATAGTCGCCGGTGTAGGTGGTGGAGGTAGCGTAGTGGGCAAGCCAGATGGTGCCTGTCAGCTGGGAGGCATTCAGGTGATTGTTCAGCATACTCATGTTTGCGTAGACCGCTGCCTGATAGCCGGCACCTGTGACCTTATCACAAAAGGCATTACAGATGGCTGTAGCCTCGTCCTTTGTGAGCTGAGCATCGTGGAGACGGCCGCCTTCACGTCCATCGCTGGTGCTGGCGTACTCGAAGTCAATCACCAGCGGCAGGGTGATGTTGTAGCCGCCGACCCGATCAAGGAGGTACTGTGCTTCCTCTTCGGCCTCGTCAATGGTGATTGCCTGAGAGAAAAAGTACACACCTACCGCGATCCCGTTGGCCAGAGCACCCTGAATATTCCGCTGGTAGGTGGGATCCTCAATCATACTACCGCTGGTGCCATATCCCCGGGCGCCGATCTTGATAAAGGCAAATTCGATGCCGGCATCTGCCACAGCTGCCCAGTCAATGTTGCCCTGATAGCTTGCAACATCAATGCCGCAGCGGATGACCTCGTTGCCAACGGGGTCTCTGGGGGAGTAGTTGGAGTGGTTAATGCCCAGAGCCTGCAGCTGTGTATTGGAAATGGAAGCCTTGTTGATCTCCTTCCAGTACTGGGGATCATCCTCGATGTATGTATCGTTGATATCTGTGTCTGTGGCTATGACCGGGGAGAGCATGCCGAGCTGCAAAACCAGTGCGGCAGCCAGAATCAGGCAGAGTCGCTTGAACTTCATTGGTGTGCTCCTTTCAATGGTTACAAATTGTAATATATCCATTGTACCATAGCTTTTGCGTCAGCGCAACCGCAATATATAAGAAATTGGACGCCGAAGCGTCCAATTTCAACGTATTTAGCTGGTTTCGCCCAGATAGATGCCAACACGGTTCTGAATGAGCTTTACCACATCGTCCGCGGATTTATCCCCGGAGAAGAAGGCACCGGCCTCCTCTGTAATGATATCCATGATGTCACTGTCATAGGAGCCGGAGATCGAGGCGCCGTCCACATAGCTCTTAAAGTCGTCGATCTGCTCCTGAGTCAAAACGGGCAGGGTGTACTCGGTGCCGCCGATATAGGTGGAGTCATCATAGTAGACCTTTTCGTTGTTTTCATCCAGATAGTAGCTCTGCTGGGTGGCTTCCTGAAGCGCCGCGTCGAAGCCCTTCTGGGTGACAGAGAAGCCCCAGATGTCCTGCTGGACGGAATCGCTGAGAATGGTCTTAACAAAGTCCCATGCAGCGTCAATGTTGGAGGATTTTGCGGAAATGGCCAGACCGCCGCTGACGCTGATCAGAGCGCCGTTTCCACTCTCCTGGGGATAGCCGATGGCGGTCATGCCGTGGCCTTCCTTGTAGATGTTATAGAACTCTTTGAGAGAGTAGCTGTTGCCGGAAATGTAGGAGGTGGTCAGCAGCAGGTCGCCGTTTTGCAGCTGGGTATATTCATCGTCAGAAGACGCAGCGTACAGCATGCCATCCTCAGTGTCCTCATCAGCAGGCAGCTTCTTGGCGGCTTCCAGCAGCTGCCGGAAGGCATCGCTGTCGAAGGAGCAGGAGGCGTTGGCGTAGTCAACGAACTGGTTCAGGTTCTGATAGGTCATCTGGGTCAGGAAGGCGCTCTGGGTGGTGTAGGACATAACGGAAACGCCGTCATCCAGCCCGTCGATGACAGAGGCCAGATCGCTCATGGTCCAGGAGGTGCGGTCCCCCACCAGCTTGGTGCTGGCAATCAGCGTCTGAAGTTCAAAGCTGTAGGGAAGACCATAGAGCTTCCCATCTACCGTGTATGCACGCAGCGGAGCCGCAACCAGATCGTCCATGGAGAGGGTATCGTCCTTTTCGATGAGGGCGGACATGTCGGCCAGCGCGCCCTTGGCGATGTACTTGTCCTGATGGCCGCTGGACAGGGAGACAATGTCCGGGCAGTTGCCGGTGATCACGTCGCGGTCCAGCTGCTCTGTGCCCTTGGTGTAGTCGTCCTCGGTGTTATACTGGCTGTAGTCTACCAGTGAGATCCGGTAGGTATCGCTCTTGCGGTTATAGTCGATCACTGCATTGCGGATGGCGTCATCCAGATATTCTGCACCCAGAGTCAAAATCGTGCGCTGGGGCAGCTGGTCGGCAGGGGTCTTGGTCAGGGTGCCGAGATCAAAGGTGGGAGTGCCGGTGGAATGATAGGTGGAGGTGAGCACCAGAATCTGATCCTCTGTGGGGGCAACGACACCGTTGAGGTTAGAGGCATTGATGTCGGAATCCAGCCAGGAGAGCAGCTTGGTGGCAGCGCCGGTGGCGAGATCAATGCTGTAGAGATAGGTGCCGTCAGAGGCCAGCAGGGTATTGCCGCTGCCAGCAAAATAGTTCAGGTAATTCTCGTTGTTGACGCCGGCGACGGTGATGGGATCGGAGATCTTGCCATCCTTAATGGTTGCAAGGGTGGAACCGCCGTCATCATCGCTGGCGTAATAGCTGATCACAACAGTGCCGTTGCCGGTGGAGAACATGCCGAAAATAAACTGGGCGGATACGTCAATGCTGCCTTTTACCGTGCCGTCCGAACCGAAGCAGTAGATCTTGGTGTCATTGGCCACCAGCAGGTCGCCAGCTTCATTCTGGGCACAATACTGGGGATAGAAGGAGTCATCCTCCTTGACTGTGCTGCTCAGATCAATCTCGGTGATGAGGTTGCCGCTCATATCGTATTTTGAGGCCAGGTACTTGTCTTCACTCTCGTTGTAAGTATAGCCGGGATCGATATAGGCGTCGTCTGTAACGGTGCTGCCTTCCTCCTCGGCGGGAAGGGTATCGGAAGTTTCCTCCGCAGCGTCGGCAGGTTCAGCGGCGGCATCGGCGCTTTCGTCCACTGCATCGGATTCTGCCACAGAGGACTCCGGGCTGTCCACTGCGACGGCTGCTTCGCCGTAAGCCTCGGTGGTTACGGTGTCGCCCTCAAGGCTGTCGCCTTCCGTGGCAAAGGTATAGGTGTTTGTCAGCATCCAGTAGCCGCTGTTGTCCGGGCAGACCAGAACACACTGGGCGTATTGGGATGTGGTGTCGTCATTGATCAGCTCCGGTGTGGGAATCTGTGAGATCTCGCCGGTGGCGGGATCGGCACAGTAGAGATTGGTGGAACTGGTGCCGGTGTTGGAGTCGTAGCAGTCACCGGCGAAATAGAGCTTCCCATTGGCGGTGGAAACATTTCCGGTGTTGATATTGTCCACGTCCACATCCAGATCATGATAATCCGACAAATAGCCAAAGCCCAGCTCCTGGGCCAGAGAAGAGGTGGAGTTTCCAGATGCGGTGTTCTTGGAGTCATCCCCGCCTTTTTTACCGCAGGCGGCAAGACTCAGACACATGGTGCCGGCCAGAAGCACGGCAATGCCTCGTTTTAGATATGAATTCATAGGATTCCTGTTCCTTTCCGGGGAAGCTTCCCCATAGATCGTATCATGATTACTTTCGGAAAAATCGTTTTGTGTCACGGTGTTCGTATTGCAAGGAGCGGCGCTGCGCACGGCGTTCCTGACGGCGCTGACGCCGGGAAGCGGGCTGCCGTCCCTCCAGCCGCGCTTCATAATTTCGGGCGTTCCGCCGGTCAATGGCGGCTGCAATGGCATCCCCAATGCTGTGGAGCCCCCATGTGCGTCTGCGGTTCAGCAAAATCAGCCAGATCAGCAGACTGATGATGGGAAACAGAAGGAGGAGTCCTTCTGGGATCAGTCGCAGAGCCAGTTGGTTTTCGGCCAGCTGGGCGGCGTTTTCGTAGTAGGGGTAACCAATGGCTTTTTCCGAGATCCCGCGGGTGGAAAGATTGCGGAGAATATTCCAGCGGTTTGCCAGGGAGAAGCGTCCGGAGTTGTCAGTGTATATGGTGTTTTCCGGAACCAGATCTTTCAGGGCGCTTTTCAGTGTGGCTGCGGCAAAGCCCTTGACCGGCTGGGGCAGCACCATTTCCAGACAGGTAAAGGCTGCGCTGCCGGAGCTGAAAGCCGCTCCGGAGGAGGCGCCTCCGGGATCCGCCGAATCGGCTCCGTCTGTATCAGGGGCGGCAACGGCAGAATCGGAATCGGTTGCCGGAACCGTATCGCCGCCGGAGACACCCGGAGAATCCGCAAAGACCCATGCCCGGCAGACATCTTTGGAGGCGCGCGCATTGTAGGTGCCCTCCGGATAGTCCACCACAGCAGCTACCTGATAGCGCTGGCCGTTCCATTGGAGAAACTGTCCTACGACATCATCGGTATAGAAGAGATCCCATGCGGTTTGGCGATCCAGCACGATTCGGTCATGCATGACATCGGATTCCCACATATACCAGCCGGTGCGCAGGCGCATGGGGTGAATGCGGAAATAATCGCCGGCGATCAGGGTCAGATCCACGGTAGCGGAAACGCTGCCGCTGTCGCTTTGCAGGGTCTCCTGCTGGGTGCGGGAGGCTGCATAGAGCCACGGGTGATCCTCGGAGGGGACGCCGGCGGCAGTCAGCGCATTTTCCACCGAGAGCCGCAGGGCGGGAATGGAAGATGCGGAGATGGCGTTATCCTCGGGCAGAAAAACGGAGGCCTCGGCATAGGGCTTCTCCTCGGTCTCCCAGCGCTGGGCGGCGGCTTGGTCGGTAAGCGTGTCAATTGTACGGCGGTCTCCGTGGCGGAACCCCAGAAATATACCGAGACTTACCAGAACCAGCAGCACCCAGAGCAGCCACTTCCAGCGGTGCAGAAGCCAGACCAGAAGCTTTTTCACAGGCTTCACCTCACTCTGCAATGCGTACCTGACTGCCAACATCCAGCGGTACGGTGGAGGTGGTAATGACGAAATCTGCTGCGGTGAGGTCACCGGATACGGCACTGTTGGTTTCGTCAGAGGCCACAATGGATACGGTCTTCTTTTTGACGGTATAGCGGTTGCCCAATGGGCTGGATTTTACCTGTACGGTATAGACAAAGCTTCCATTGGAGTCCGTATGGATGGCAGCAGAGGGAATCACCAGATCATAGCTGGCATTTTTATCGCCCACAGAGAAGCTGAGGCTCTGCCCCACGCTGACGTCATCGCCGGTAACGGAGAAGGTCAGCACCCGGCTGCCTGCCGGGTCACTCTTGTCCGAGGTAATGGAGGTGAGCGTCATATTGATGCCGCTGTCCCAGAGATTGGTGATCTCGGCCTGAAGCCCTTCTTTGAGAAGCCGGGCCTGTTCCTTCTTTACTGTGGCCTTTAAGGTGTAGCCCTTTTCCGTCAGTTCGACAACCATCAGGGGAGTATCCGGGGTGGTGGTGTCGCCGGCGGCGACATTGACCTCGGTGACGACACCGGCGTAGCGGCTGACAATATTGGCGGCAGAGGTCTTTTCCTCCAGTGACTTGACCTTTTCTTCTGCGGCCTTTACCTCCTGCGCCTTTGCGTCCAGCTCCAGCTTGGAGACGGAATTGTTATAGGTGGTGTTGTTTTTGGCGTCCGTGGCTGCGGCTTGGGCGGAGCTCAAAGCGTCCTTGGCGGATTGGAGGGCGGCTTCCGCAGAGGCAACGTCAGAGGCGCCGGTCATGGAGCTCTGGAAGGCGTCCAGCGCATTCTGTGCGGACTCAACGGCTGCATTTGCGTTGGCTTCGGCGGTGGCGGCTTCTGCGGCTGTCTGCTGTGCTGCGTCCACCTGCTGGCTGAGATAGGCCTTCTGCGGGGCAATTTGCTCATCATAGATGCGCTGCGCTTCCGCAGAAGCTGCCTGATAATCCGCCAGAGCCTGCTCCAGCGCAGGGTCAGCGGCGGGGGAGGCTTCGCCTTCCGGATCATCTGACGAAGAGGAGCTGCCGGAGCCGGCCATTGCTTCGTAAATCGCCTTTTTGGATTCAAGGTCCTGCTGTGCGCTGAGGTACTCGCTGTTTCCAGTCTCAACATTTTCCAGCTGATCCTTAAGGGCGGTCAGTGCACTGTCAGCGGAATTTTTTGCGGCAGAAGCACTGGAGGCTGTATTTTTGGCAGAAGTGACCTGATCCTGATACCATTTGAGGTCGCTGGCATTCTTTCGGGCGGTGCTCAGATCGGTTTCGGCCTTGGAGACTGCGGATTGGGCCTGTGAGAGGCTGGCTGCCTGTGCGGCGGCGCCATCTTCACTTTTGGGAAGCTGCATTTTATCATATTCCAGCTGCAGAGAGCTTAGATTGGTTCGGGCGTCCTGAAGCTCCTGACTTTCAGTGGCATCCAGTGTCAGCAGGGTCTGACCTGCCTTAATGGTATCGCCTTTTTTGACGTTGACTGCGGCAATGGTTCTGTTTTCCTGCACGGTGACATTATAGCTCTGCGCAGATTCTACGGTGCCGGTGCCACGAATTTTGGTGGTAATTGTGGTGGACTGGGGGTACTGGGCTGCCACCTCCGGCAGAGAATAGTTCATAATGGTGTTGGAGAAAAAGGTCAGCACCAGCAGAACGGAGAGAAAAATGATGATGGCGTTTTTTACCCAGTCACGCCGTCCGTGCTTTTTCTTGTGCTTTACTTCGGTTGATAGATCGTTTGTCATGGTTTCCACCTCGTCTCATTTATCCCTTAATTCCGCCGGAGTAGGTGATGCCTTCCTCCAGATATTCTTCTCCCCACAGGAACATCAGCAGCGTGGGGACCATGTAGATCACGGCCACGGCAAAGGCTACGCCCACCTCACCACTGTTGATCTCACTGAGGAATACGCTCAAGGGGTACTTTTCCTGATCGGTAAACAGGATCAGGGGCTGCTCGACCATGTTCCAGTAGTCGATGAACACCAGCATGGCTACGCTGACCAATGCGCTTTTGCACATGGGCAGGCACACCAGGGAAAAGATCTGCCATTCCCCTGCGCCGTCCAGCTGGGCTGCTTCGATGTAGGACTTTGGGATGCGGCGCATGTTTTTGGTCAAAAGGAATACGCTGAAGGGGGCAAAGATGCCGGGCAGGATAATGGCCCAGTTGGTATCCAGCAGGCCAAGCCATCGAGATACCAGATAGTTGGGCACCAGCGTGACCTGATAGGGCATCAGCATCAGAATAATATAGCCGAAAAAAACCAGCTCCCGAACTTTTCCCCGGTAGCGGGAAAATCCATAGGCGGCCAGAGAAGCCAGTGCCACCTGAAAGATGACGATGGGGACGGTGAGAATCACAGAGTTCCAGAATTTCAGCAGGTAAGAGGGGCTGTTAAAGAGTACGGTCCAGTACTGCTGAAAGGATACCATATCCGGAATGAATTTCAGATTGACCTTTTCTGAGATATAACTGGTCACGGCCTGATTGGTGCTGTCATCCCCGGAGCCGGCTGTGGTGTTGCCGAATACAGCGCCGTAGTTGGCGGTGATTTCACTCTGGGTCATAAAGGAGTTGGTGATGGTCAGAACAATGGGGGTTAAAAACAGCAGCGCCATGCTCAGGGCAATCACGGTAAGTAAGATGCGAACTGCCAATTTTTTTCTCTGATAGTAATTCCGACTTCTGCTTTTTGGGGTAGGATGCCGCTTCATTCTTCTTCCACATCCTTTCCCAATTTATTGTCCACCAGAAACAGCAGGCCAATGATGACCACCATCACTGCGGCCATCACCAGCGCTGCAGCGGAGAGCTTCTGATAATCCATACTCTCAAAGGTGTTGTTCATAAAGTGCTGCAATAAATAAAGTCCGTCATAGGGATATTTTCCGGTGAGCAGATAGACCTCCCGAAAGATTTTCATGGAATTGATGAGACTGAGAATGGTGACGAACAGGATGGTGGGGAAGATGTAGCGGAGCTTGATCTGGAAGAAGATCCGAATAGAACCTGCACCTTCCAGCATGGCCATTTCCTGAATGTCCGTGGGGACGTTGGAAAGGGCGGCCAAAAACAGGATCATGTCGTAGCCTACGTTTTTCCATAGAAACAGCAGCACTACCACATAGCGGTTAAATTCCGACTTCATCCAGTCGATCTTCTCCACACCGAAAAGGGCCAGAAAGTCGTTCAGCGCACCGTTGTTGCTGAAGATGACCTGCCAGATCAGAACAATGGATGCCACCGGCACCATCAGCGGAGAGAGCATAAAGGTGCGGATTTGGCTGCGCAGAGGGATCCTTTGGCTGAGCATACAGGCCAGCAGCAGTGAGCCAATGACAGCGGAGGGCACGGAGATCAGGGAAAAGATCGCCGTATTTTTTGCGGCCAGCCGAAAGGACTGGTTTTGAAACAGGTTCCGAAAGTTGTCGAAGCCCACAAATTCATGGAGAACCGGGTTGTTGACAAAGGCATAATAGATTACCACAAAGAAGGGCAGCACAAAGAAAATCAAAATTCCCAACAGACTGGGGGAGACAAAAGCAAGACTGACCAGACGCTCCCTTCGCTTTTCTCGGCGCTCTGCTGGGGTCAGGTGAGAGTGGCGTTCATTTGTTTTTGGGCGCTTCTTCATGGGCTTCACCTCGGTTCTGTCAGATTTCACTATGTATAGACGCAGAATTGGGGCATAAGGTTTCCCCAAAAAGAAAATAATTCTGCGGCCGGCGAGAGAAAACTGTATTAATCAGCTTAATACAATTATAGCATACGGGGACGGCTGGGACAAGTAAAGCATATTTAAGGTTTCATTAAAGTAAAAAGGGGTGTGCTGCAAAACTCTTTACAGCACACCCCCAATAGGTTTATGACTTCTTTTTCTTGCTCCTTACAACCAGATAGATGACCACGGCGGCAGCCAGCAGCACAACGACCACGATGATGACGATGGGCGTATGGCTCTGCGCGGCAGGGGCCTCTGTTGCTGCGGGAGAATCTTCCGCAGCAGGAGCTTCCTCAGGCTGTGCAGTCTCCGGAGCAGCCTCGGGCTCCACTGCGGCGGTGGGATCGGGAGTGGGCACTTCGGCGGAGTCCATGACCGCTTCGGGCGCAGATGCCTCGGCGGATGCCTCAGGCACCGCAGGCTGCTGGGCGGTCAGATGAGCACCTTCCCATGCGGCGTCTTCGTAAACGGTGCCGTCCGGTGCGGTGGGAATGTAGTCGAGGTTCACATAATCCTTAACATCGGTGTTAAAGGTGTATTCGCCGTCGGCTACGGTGCCGATACCGGGGACGTGTTCAAAGGTGGTCAGATCATCCGTGCCGAATGTACCGGTAACGGTGATGGTATAATCACTGTCGCCCTGCACATATACCGTGCCGTCGGCACCCACGACAGATACGGTGCGGTCCTGATCGTCCTCGATCTCTGCACCGCCGGTATAGAAGTCCCGCACCATGCTGTCGCCGGTGACGGTCCATTCGGCGGTCGGATCCATATAGACATCGCAGCCACGGTCACCGTTGTCTTCCCGGCAGAGAATTGCGCCGGTGACTTCGGAATCCTTGGTGAAATAGCAGCCCAGATAGCTCCAAGTATCGTAGATGATGTTGCCGTCTACATCCTGATCAATGGTGTAGAGGACGCATTCGGAGCCGTTGGCGCCTGCGGTGCCCCATCCACGCTGATTGGTGTTGCAGGCACACAGCAGGAAGGTGTCCATACCCTTTGGATAGATCATTTCTACATCACAGAGGTTGATATAGCAGTAGGTGTTGGTGGTGTAGAACATCTTTGCATTGCCGTTTTCGGAGACGTTGTTGGCCTTCAGCACACCGCCTACCATGGTGCAGTAGCTGGTGCCCTCGGCAGCATCGCCGGACATGGACTGATAGACCATGACATTGCAGTTCTCGTCATCATCGGAGGCGGTATAATTGCCCTCCAGATAGGAGTTGTAAATGTGGGCAGGGTTCCGGCCCTCAAAGCACAGAGCCTGCGCATTGCCGGCCTGCATGGTGGCGTTGGATACCGTGATATCCGCCACGCAGTAAATGGCGGGAGAGCCGGTACCCTTGGAGCCGTTTGCAATATAGGTGCCGCCATCGACCACCATCAGACCGGAGCCGCGGTCAGAGCGAATGGCAGCGGAAGAACCGCCCTCGGTGGTAACGTTGCAGTCCTTGGCGTAGAGGGTGCCGCCGCCTGCAACCATAATGCCGCCGGAACCGCCTTCGCCGGTGGTGGTGACGGTGGCGTTTTCAAGATTGATCGTAGAGGAGCCGTAGGCAAAGACGCCGTTGGCACCGCTGGCGGAGGTCTCCACCTTGCCGCCCTGAATGGTCAATTCGGCAGGGGTGGACGCATCCTCGGAATAGGCCAGCACACCGGAGTTGACGCCGTAAAAGCTTCCGTCATCGCCGGTCATGTCACCGGCAGTTTTTGTGACCGTGGAGTCTGTAAGGGTGGCGGTCACGCCGGGGCCTACCCGCAGGGCAACCTCTGTTTCGCCGGTGGAGTCCGGGAAAACCTCACCGGTATAGTCGCCGCTTTCCAGATCCGTCACAGCATCACCGGTATAGAA
>OLRG01001568.1_pt1 | contig 18029 bp, 15 predicted proteins | sample 1672331 | NCBI WGS metagenome assembly OLRG01 (sample SAMEA3136672, study PRJEB25190) | human gut metagenome
GAAAAGCGACGGGGCGCTGAAAGATTTGGTGGCCTGCTGAGATCACGTTTTCCATATAGGGGCTGCATACTGCATGGAACAGCAGCCGGTTGGCCTGATCGATTCGTGTGGAAGCCATGAAACTACCGCCTTTCTGGGGAAATGAGGAAAAATGGGGAATGGACCATCGAAGCCCTCGGATACGCTTACTATTAAAGCAGATGAACATACAGATTGCTCCGGTATGCGGCACAAATTGAGAAATGGGGATTGAGAAATTTGAACAACACAATGGGATGCGCTGTGAAGTCCTATGGTGCAGTGTCCAAACATGCAGGGAAATCAACCAAAATGACACGATAAAAAGAAGAGATGGTAAAAATATGATATTCTATCCATGAAATATCGCAGGGAGGGGGTGTGGATGATTCCCTTCTTACAAAAGAAAAAAACGGAAAAAGAGGAGAAGCGTCAGCCGGACAATGCACAGCTGTGCGTGGACTTTGGGGTCACATATCGGCGCACCATCGGAATGCTCATGGAGGATCCGGAGCAGATGTGGGAATGGGCCCTGAAGAAAATCGCCTGCTATCGGGCGGCGGGAATCCCGGCGGCACAGATGGAACGGCTGGAGGTCAACGTGATCGCTGGGTTGCCGAACGCCTTTTGCGCACATACTGCGGCGTTCTGTGATGCCGCAGGGAGGCTTACTATGGTTCCCAGTGCCTGCCAGCGGATGATGGAGCAGGGTGAGAAGACCGCTGCAAAGCAGGTGGCGGAGGCTGCTGCCGGATATCTGACCATGCATTGGGACGATAAGAACGCACCGCTGCTTCAGCAGCTGGAGGAGCTGCTGGGCATTCCGCTGATCTGAGGTGTGTGGATTACAATCAGGATAAGCGGGAAAACATAGATGTCATTTCCGATATCGGAAACGACCACGGCAGACATTGATACTGGGCTCTTTTCCGGGAACGGAAGACATGGAAGCTATAAATAAGCCCCGGGGAACCAAGCGCATGGGTTCCTCGGGGCAAAGCTTATGCCTGAGTGCTGAGCTGGAGGTCGTAGAGCTTCTTGTAGATGCCATTCTGGGCCAGCAGCTCCTGATGGGTGCCTTCTTCCCGAAGGCGGCCCTTGTGCATGACCATGATCTTATCGGCGTGCTGAATGGTGGATAGACGGTGGGCCACCACAATGGTGGTGCGGCCCTGCATGAGGCGCTCCATGGCGTCCTGAATCAGCATTTCCGTTTCGGTATCAATGTTGGCAGTGGCCTCATCCATGACAAGAATGGCGGGGTCAAAGGCCAGCGTCCGGGCAAAGCTCAAAAGCTGCCGCTGACCGGCGGAAAGGGTGGAGCCACGTTCAGTCACTGCAGTTTCATAGCCCTGCTCCAGCTGGGCAATAAAGCCATCAGCGTTGACAAACTTGGCTGCACTGCGGATCTGACCATCGGTGATGGAGGATTCCCGCAGGCGGATATTGCTTTGAATATCACCGGTGAACAGGAAGACATCCTGCTGTACCTGTCCCACTGCACGGCGGAGAGCATGGATGTCCAGCTCCCGGATGTCAATGCCGTCAATGGTGATCTTACCCTTTTGGATGTCGTAATAGCGTCCGATGAGGTTCAGGATCGAGCTCTTTCCTGCACCGGTGGCGCCGACAAAGGCCACGGTCTGCCCCGGCTCGATCACAAAGCTCACATCCCGCAGCACCCACTCCTCACCATCATAGGAGAACCATACATGGTCAAATACAATCCGTCCCTTGGGGGAGGAAAGTGCTTTGGGATGCTCCGGCTGATGGATCAGGGGTTCCTCATCCATCAGTGTAAAGATCTTCTCTCCGGCGGCCATGGCGGCCTGGAGTGTGCCGAACTGATCGGAAAGGGACTGAATGGGCTCAAAAAAGGATTTTACATAGCTGGTAAAAATGTAGAGCGTGCCGATGGACAGCGCCCCATGCATGACCTGCACGCCGCCAAAGCTCAGCACCGATGCAAGGGAGAGAATGCTGATAAAATAGATCAAAGGCCGGAAGGTGCCATAGACCACGATCTCACGGAAGTTGGACTGAAATAGGTCTGCGGAGCGCTGGGTGAATTCCCGGTGTTTTTCATTCTCCCGGTGGAAGATCTGGATCAGCTTCATGGCAGAAAGATTTTCCGAGAGGTAGGTATTCATGGCGGAGACCTTTGTGCGGGTGATCCGGTGGGTGGTCCGGTACAGCCGGGTGAACAGCCGGGTCAGGTAGACCACCAGCGGCAGTAAAACAAAGGATACCAGCGCCAGCTTCCACTGGAGATACAGCATCACACCGGCATAGCCTAGGATCAGCACCGCATTTTTCACCATGGTCACAAGAATGGAGGAAAACAGCTCATTAAGGGTTTCCACATCATTGGTGACCCGGGTGACGATGCGTCCCACCGGGGTAATGTCAAAGAAGCGAAGCGATAAATTATGAATGTGGGCAAAAAGCTCCTGACGCACCTGATAGATGATATCCTGCCCGAGCTTTTGGAGGATCCACATCTGTGCCGCACTGCAAATGGTGCCCAGCACCAGAATGACCAGATAGACGGCGGAGTAGCGGACGATCAGGGAAAAGGTCCCGCCTGCGGTGATGGAATCCATGGCGCGGCCCACGAGAATCGGACGGAGCAGATCGCTGACGGTGACCACCAAAACCAATAGCAGCGCAAAGGCAACCGTTTTTTTCTGGGGGCGGAGGTAGCCCATGAGCCGCTGGAATACGCCGGGTTTATTGTTCTGCATGGAGTGCCTCCTTTTCCGCCTGCAACTGAAGCTCCAGCTGCTGCTGTTCATAGAGCTTTGCATAACTGCCGCCTTGGGCCAGCAGCTCCTGATGGGTGCCGGATTCCGCACAGATACCATTTTCAATCAGAAGAATTTGATCGGCATTCTGCACGGTACTGATCCGGTGGGCGATGAGAATGGTGGTCTTTCCCGCTCGCCGCGCCTTCAATGCAGAGAGAATCCGTGCTTCGGTGTCCGTATCTACGGCGGAAAGAGCATCGTCCAGAATGAGGATCTGGGCATCTTTCATGAGACCGCGGGCAATGGCGGTACGCTGCGGCAGCCAGCAAGCCGTCGCCGGAAAGATAGATCTCCTCAACGTCTGCCGGATAGCCCACCATGGTGAAGACGACATCGGCGTCCTTGGCAGCGGCCATAACGGCGTCGAGATCGTTCCAGTATCGGTCATTCTCGCTTTCCCGCTGACTCATTTCCTGCTCCAGCCATTCCTCGGCTGCCTCGGCACCCCGGATAAAGACCTTCATGGGCTTCTGCTCAAGCGGCGGCATTTTGTCGATGGTGCGGGTGCCGAAGGCGATGTTGGATTGAATGGTATCCGAGAACAGCAGATTTTCCTGGGGAACGCAGGCGATGTTTTCACGAAGCACGGAAAGCGGGATGCTGCGAATATCCTGCCCGCCAATGAAAATCTGACCGGGGGCTACGTTGTACAGCCGGGTCAGCAGGCTCACCAGAGTGGACTTGCCGCTGCCGGTACGGCCAAGGATGCCAATGGTGGCTCCGGCGGGAATGTCGACGGTGAAGCCCGTAAATACCTCCGGCAGACCATCGGCATAGCGGAACCGAAGATCACGGAATTCAACGGAGGAGCCCATAGACGTGATGGAGCTGTCTGTATGGCCGTCATCCACCACCTCAGGGGTCTCGGCAAACAGCGCACGTACCCGTTTCCAGGATGCGCCGCCCTGAGAGAGCATGGTAATGGATTCCCCTGCGGCGATCATGGGCCATACCAGCGTCATGACATAGGTGTTAAAGGCCACAAACTTGCCCAGTGTAATGTCGCCCTGAATGACAAGGTAGCCGCCGTAGAGCAGCGTCAAGCCGCTGGCAACACCAATGAGACCGTCCAGCAGAGGCAGAACAATGGCCCGAAGCTTTACCACATGGAGATTGGCCTCCTGGTTTTCCCGGGAAACCTTCTCAAATGCCTCCATGTCCCGCGCTTCCTGTACAAATGCCTTGACGATGCGGATACCTGACACGCTTTCCTGAACGAAATCTGTGAGCTTGCCGAAAACAGCCTGCTTCCGGTCATAGCGGCGGCTGATGGCCTTGCCGTACTGGCTGCCGCCGAAGAGGATTACCAGCAGGGGCAGCATAGCAAGCAGAGTCAGCTTCAGGTCCACATAGACGATCATTTTTATGACAACCATCAGGGTCATAACAATGGCATCAAAGGTGGTGAGAATGCCGGGGCCCACTGCCATGCGGATGGCATCCATATCATTGCTGAAATAGGCCATGAGGTCGCCGGTCTTCTGGTGCTGGAAAAATCGGTTGGAAAGGCCGGTGAGCTTCCGGTAGAGGTCCTCCCGGAGATCCCGCTCGACCCGGCGGGAAGCGCCGAACATCAGAACACGCCAGCCGAAGCGCATCAGTGCGGCACCTGCGGCGATCAGAATAATCAGCAGTACATCCCGCAGCAGGATCGACAGCGGGAAGTTTCCGGCGGTTAGTCCATCGGTGATGGCACCGGTGAGCTGAGGAATGTACAGCTCCAGAAAGTCCACTGCCAGCAGGCAGAGAAGCCCTCCGGCGTATTGGCCCCAGTATTTTTTCAGATAGGAACCCAGCGTGGGTGCCTGATTCATAGGGAAACATCTCCTTTCGATCACTCAGAAAAAAACCAGAGATATTCGCAAAACGCAGAATACCTCTGAGAAGAACAAATCTATAATACTATTGTAACAGATGTGTCAAGAGCTTTGCCGGGCAGATGAAAAGAACAAATGCGGCTGACTCCGAACCATCAGAGCCAGCCGCAAAATTGATTTAGTCGAGGCCCACGGCTACATCGTAGCCGGAGCGGACAGCCTGTGTGACCTGTGCGGTCTTGGTGCAGTCGCCGATGGGCAGGAAGACGTGCTTGGTCTTCCGCAGCTCATCCACAACGGCGCTTCTGGGACGGAGGCCCAGAGCACAGATAACGGTATCGGCGGGGAAGAGGGTCTCCTTGCCGTCAGGGGTGATGGCTACAACACCTTCCGCAGTGATCTCCTTACACTTGGTGGAGACCTGAAGCACGGGGGGGATGAGGCCGGGAGCGGTGTTGGTGCCGCCGGCCATCTCGGGATAGAGGCCCATACGGACTTTCAGAGCACGGCGGTGGGCCGCAGTGGTCTCCATGGCGATCTCGGGGGCCATCTCCATGACGGTGACCTCATGGCCTTCCTCTGCCAGATGCAGGGCGGTCTCACAGCCCACAAGGCCGCCGCCCATAATGACGATCTTTTTGCCCAGCGTTACGCCGTCCTCAAAGAGGTCGGTGCCCAACACATAGTTGTCGCCGGGAATACCGAACTGGCTGGGGATGATGGGATTTGCGCCCACGGCACAGATGACGGTATCCACATCCAGAGAATCAAGAAATTCGGCGGTGACTTCCGTATTCAGGTGAACCGGAATGTCCAGCAGCTCCAACTGATGAGCCTGCCACTGGGCGAACCGGAACAGGTCATGCTTAAAGGTCTCATGCTGGGCAAACTTCAATGCGCCGCCCAGTGCATCGGTCTTTTCGTAGAGGGCTACCTCATGGCCCCGCTGCTTACAGGTAATGGCTGCCTGCATGCCGCCGGGGCCGCCGCCGATGACGGCTACCTTGTGCTTATGTGCTGCGGGAAGCCGGTACTTGGCATCGTACTCCTGACCAATGACGGGGTTTACGGTGCAGAGAATGTTCCGGGTCTTCATCATCTGTCCCTGACAGGAGTAGCAGCGCAGGCAGCGGCGGATCTCATCGGTCCGACCGTCCCGGATCTTATTGGGGAGGTCGGGATCGGCCACCAGTGCGCGGCCAAGGGCCACCAGATCGGCCTTGCCGGTTTCCAGAAGCTCCTCCATCACATCGGGATCCGAGATGGCGCCGACACAGGAAACGGGCTTCTTTACGGCCTTCTTTACGGCTTCTGCCAGATAGGCATTGCATGCCTGAGGCAGGAACATGCTGGGATGCATGATGATCCAGGTGTAAAGATCCTCCATGACACCGGCGGAGATATTGAACATGTCCACATAGGGCTCCAGCATCTTGCAAAGCTCTACACCTTCTGCAAGGTCATAGCCGCCTTCGGTGAGCTCAGAGCCGGAGATGCGCAGCTCGATGAGACATTTGGGTGCTGCCTGCCGAACGGCCTGAAGCACCTCGATGACGAAACGACAGCGGTTTTCCCGGCTGCCGCCGTATTCATCGGTACGGTGGTTGGACAACGGAGACAGGAATTCGGCCAGCAGCCAGCCATGACCGGCGTGGATGGTCAGAATATCAAAGCCTGCCATGGCGCAGTTGGCGGCGCTGCGGCGGTAGCCGCCAATCACGTCGTCCATAAGCTGACGATCCATGCCCCGGACAGTCTTGTTGCCCTTGTCGTCAAAAATATCGCAGGGGCCTACAGGCAGTACATGACCGGGAAGGAATGCGGGATTGCAGCGCTTGCCGCCGTGGCCAAACTCAATGGAGGCATAGGCTCCATATTTATGAATGGTGGAGACCAGATCGTACATGGAGGGGACAGCCGTGGGGTTGTCCAGAATGACCATGGACGGGTGGTCCGGGCCGGTGGCCCCATGGGCAACGGCTTCGCCCACATTGACAAGTGCGGCGCCGCCCTTGGCACGAAGCTCATAGTAAGCGATATTTTCCGGAGAGAATACGCCGCCGGTGCCCATCTCAGCCAAGGAGGTGGGGGCGGAGATAATACGGTTTTTTAAGGTCAGATTCCCCAGCTTAAAGGGGGAGAGAAGCAGGTCATATTTGGACATGGTTTGGCCCCTTTCGTAATTGTTTCCTTCATTATACCTGATGGAAAAGGGAAAATGAAATAGATAAATGACATAGATAATAACCTCAGGTTATCATTCAAATGGAAGGGCGTCGGAATGAAAATGGTGGATTGGGTCAATTTGCGTTGTGATATGTGAAGAAAATGTGAAGAATGCCGGAACAATCATGCTCCATTTTGGCGAAAATACGGGGATTTCGCCGGAAAAACAGCGAAATTATAACCAAGGGTTATCATGAATAACAAAAGGGTATTGGATATCACGGAATTGTTTCGCTACTATTTAGTCAGGTGAAATAAAGAAAGGAATGAGCCCAAATGAAGAGAAAACGTTTATCGGCGCTTCTGCTGGCAGCCTGCATGGTCGGCACGCTGCTCACAGGATGCGGAGGAGAAAAAACATCCTCTGCGGCTCCGGCAGATACCACGTCTGCTGCTGCACCGGAGGCTGATACCGCACAAACCGCAGCAGTTGCTTCCGCAGCTGAGGAAGAGACCTCCGTACCCACGGAGGAGGCCGCTGCAGATGGCTGGGTCTACACCCCCATTTCCTATCCGCTGGAGGACGGCGGCACGCTGAGCTATTATATGATCAAGGATCTGAGCCAGAAGTCTGTTCTGGGTTCCTGGCAGGAGCATCCCATGCTGAAGGTCATTCAGGAGAAGACCGGTGTGACGCTGGACATTACCGCAGTGTCTCAGACCAACGGTACGGATATGATGAACCTGATGCTGGCTTCCGGTGACTTTACCGACCTGATCGAGAGCCTGACCTATGCCACCGGCTTTGCCTCTGCCATGGATGACGATATCGTCCGGGAGATCGGTGACCTGCTGGAGGACTATGCGCCTGACTACAATAAGCTCCTGGTGGAAAATCCCGATTATAAGAAGAGCATCACCAGCGATGATGGCCGCATCGGCATCTTCGCTACCATTACCCAGGGCAGCAGAGGCCCCTCTGATGGACTGATGATCAATCAGGATTGGCTGGACGAGTGCGGGCTGGAAACTCCCGTGACCTTTGACGATCTGGAAGAGACCCTGCTGACCTTTAAGGATAAGTACAACCTCACCGATCCCCTGTATATGGTAGGCGATGGCATTCTGGACTATGATCAGCTCTCCGGCGCCTTCGATGTGGCACTGAAGTTCAATTCCATTACCGGTCAGGGCGGCTTCTACATTGACGACAACGGTGAGATCCAGTTCGGTTATACCCAGGAGGGCTATAAGGACTATGTGACCAAAATGCACGACTGGTATGAGAAGGGCATCCTGTCCTCCGACTTCGTTTCCCACACCACGGACTACATGAACGATGACCTGATCGAGGATATCATTTCCAAGACCACCGGTGTTTTCTCCAGAGGTGACGGCCTGATCGATATGCTCCGGAATGTCTCCGGCTCCAATCTGGTGGCGCTGGCAGATCCTGTACTGGAAGAAGGACAGACCATCCATCTGGGCAACCAGCCTGCACTTCCCTCTACCGTGCGCGGCGTGGTCATTACCACTGCTTGTGAGGAGCCGGAAATGGCTGCGGAGTTCCTGAACTGGTGGTATACGGACGATGGCTTCCTTGCCAGCTCCTATGGTCAGGAGGGTGTCAGCTACACCATGGTAGACGGCAAGCCCCAGTATACCGAAATGATGACCAATACCGAGGGCACTACCCTCAGCGCACAGAAGCTGGACAACTGCGGCCCGCTGGAGCTGCTCATTGACGGCACCACCCCTGAGGCCAGCTATTCCCAGATCGCTCAGGACGCACCGCTGGTCTGGGGCACCAACAAGGACGGCGCCTACAACATCCCCGAGGCGGTGGAGATGACCTCTGATGAGGGCGATGAGTTCAATACCTACTTCTCCGATATTTCCACCCTTTGCCGTCAGTACACGGTGCAGTTTATCACCGGTACCAAGGATCTCTCTGAGGTGGACGCTTTCCAGGAACAGCTGGAGGGCATGGGCGTAGACACCTGCTGCGAGCTCTATCAGGATGCCTATGACCGCTATAACAACAGATAAATAAGTCTTTGGCGCCTGCACAGCTCAAAATGCGGCTGTGCAGGCGCCATTATATTTCCGATGGATTTGCTTGCGTTTTTTACCGGGCTATGCTACAATATAAACCAATATGCGGGTATGGTGGAATTGGCAGACACGTTGGATTTAGGTTCCAATGGCATAGCCGTGCAGGTTCAAGTCCTGTTACCCGCACCAGCATCGGAGCACGCGTAGATTCGCTTGCTCCGACTTTTTCATATGTTCCAATTAGGAAAGCATGGTTTTCACCTTCAAGATCCCAGCCACAGTCTTTGCGTCCCGAATTTCCCCCTTCTGGATCATGGAGACCAGCGTATCCAGCGGATAGCATTCCAAGTCCAGAAACTCATCTTCGTCCGGATGTGCGTGGGTTTGATGCAGACCGGTGGCGAGATATAGATAGATGACCTCGGTATCATATCCAACGCTTGGGTAGATGGGGAAGAGCTCCTGAAAATGGTCGGCAGTGAGGCCGCATTCCTCTTCCAGCTCCCGGATAGCGGCGGGCAGCGGCGCTTCGCCGGGCTCCAGCTTTCCGGCAGGAATCTCCAGCAGCTCCCGGCCAAAGGGATAGCGGAACTGGCGGACCATATAGATCTCCCTCTGCTGGTTCATGGGAATGATGGCGGCACCGCCGTGATGGTGAACGACCTCCCGGTGGGCAGTCTTACCGTTTTCCAGCTCCACGGTGTCATTGGTGATGCGGATGATGCGGCCTTGATAAATCTCGTTGGATGTGATCAGTTTTTCCATATGTGCCATGGTTCAATTACCTCCGGTGGATGATTCCTGTTTAGTATATCCAAAGCGGCAGGGAAAGTCAATTTCCGTATCATATGGGAACAGCGAAAAGAGACTGCTTCCAACGTAAAATGTTGCAACTCCAAAGGTTGTATGGTATAATCCAAAAGATTATACAGATAACCGGACAATGTACGGCAGATGGAGGGTGTGCAATGGAAGAGACACCGAGATTCCGAACCGCAGTGGGCGGATTTCATAAAACAGATGTATCAGAATATATTGCGAAGACGGCGGCGGCCCATCGGGCGCAGCTTCAGGAAAAGGATCAGGAGATCCAAAAGCTGAAGAAGGAACTGGAGCGGCTGGAGGAGGCTGCACGGCAGCCTGCGGATGCGCCGGGTACTGCGACGGCGCATGCAGCGGAAGAAACTGCGGCGAAAACACCAGCGGGTACACCGGAGGAAAACTTGGAAGCGGAGCCCATTAACCGGCTGGAGCTGGAGGCTTATCGCCGGGCCGAGGCGGCTGAACGGCTGGCATCTCAGCGGGCAAAAAAACTCTATGAGGCACTGGGACAGGTGTGCCAGGATGCACAGACGCAGCTGAACTCCGCTGACAGTGCAGCACGGAAGACCATTGATGCCATGGAGGCACAGATCAAGACGCTGGAGGAGACCTATTCGGCATTGACGGAAGCGTTGAGCGGTGCGCGGCAGCAGCTTCTCAGCATGGACGCCATGATCCCGGATCCCGCAGAAGCGTTGGAGGAAAAGTAAATGGGAATTCTACATATCCATACCTCAGAATTGGAAACGGCGATCCCGGAGCTGAAGGCCGGAGATCGGATCCTGCTTTCCGGTACGGTATATACCTCTCGGGATGCGGCGCATAAACGGATCTTCTCCCTGCTGGATGCAGGGGAGCCGCTGCCCTATCCCCTGAAGGGCTCCGTAATTTATTATGCCGGGCCGACCCCTGCCCAGAAGGGAATGGCGGTAGGCTCCTGCGGGCCAACCACGTCTTCACGAATGGACCCCTATGCACCCCGTCTTCTCGACTTGGGGTTGACTGCTATGATTGGAAAAGGGGAGCGGAGTCAGGCGGTGGTGGACGCCATAGTGAGAAATCAGAGCGCCTATTTCTGCGCCGTGGGCGGCGCCGGCGCCCTGATCGCCTGCTGTATCAAGGAGGCAAAGGAGATTGCATTCCATGATCTGGGATGCGAATCTATTAAGCGATTTACCATTGAGGAGCTTCCGGTATTCACGGCCATTGACTGTCAGGGACGCAGCATTTTTGTGGAAGGCCGGAAAGAATTCCAGATGGACTGAACAACATAGAGAGAAAAGGAGCGTCATACCAATGAATTTCTGCATTTCCACAGACAGCGGGGCAGATCTGCCCCTTTCCTATTGTCAGCAGCACGCTATTACGGTACTGCCGCTGGGCTTTACCATGGAGGGACAGACCTATCATGGCTCAGAGGCCATGGACAACAAGACTTTTTATGAAAAGCTTCGGGCTGGGGCACTGCCCACTACTTCTGCGGCGAATCCCGAGGACACGGCGGCGCTGTTCCGCGGGTTTATGGAAAAGGGGCAGGATCTTCTGCACATTGCCTTTTCCTCCGGACTTTCCAGCACCAGCGATGCGGCGCAAATTGCCGCACAAACGGTAATGGAGGAGTATCCACAGAGAAAAATTCTGGTGGTGGATTCCCTTTGCGCCTCTATGGGGCAGGGGTTCCTTGTGCACCAGGCCATGAAGCTACGGGATGCCGGAGCGACGCTGGAGGATACTGCCCAAAAGATCACGGATATGCGCCTGAATGTGGTGCATAATTTTACGGTGGACGATCTTGGGCATCTCCATCGGGGCGGACGAGTCAGCAAGGCGACTGCTGTTGTGGGGTCTCTGATGGGCATCAAGCCCATTCTCCATGTGGACGATGAGGGGCACCTGACTGCCGTTGGGAAGGTCAGAGGACGCAAGGCGTCGATTCAGGCCCTGGCAGACCGGATGGAGAAGCAAATGGAAGGCTTTGAAAATCCGGAGGTCTTTATTTCCCATGGAGACTGCCCGGAGGATGCGGCCACACTGGCAGAGATGGTACGAACCAGATTTGGTATCGAGAACATTATGGTGGACTATATCGGGCCGGTGATCGGCACCCATTCCGGCCCGGGCACACTGGCTCTGTTTTTCTTTGGCAATCCGCGATAACCGGATGAAATATGCCGACAGGAAGGAGGGGGAGCGTTGAAGTTTTATCAGACCGCCCGGTATTATGCCAAGCAGTTTGGGAGCTACCATATCTCCACCTATGCGGCCAGTGCATCATTCTTTATTATTACAGCCATTTTTCCCTGCCTGATGCTGATCCTGTCGATCATCAGCTATACCTCCTTTGACACGCAGGAGTTTCTGGACATGGTGGCATCGCTGCTGCCCGGAAGCTTTCAGGGGCTGTTTTATACGGTGTCGGAGGATATCCTCACCACCTCTGTAACGGCACTGTCTGTGTCATTGATCGTGACCCTGTGGACGGCGGCGAAAAGCATGCTGGGGCTTATGGACGGCCTCAACGCCATTGCGGATGTGAATGATACACGGAACTTCATCTTTAAGCGCATTATCTGCATCGGCTATATGCTAATCCTCATTGCGGGCCTGCTCTTCAATCTGGCGCTGCGGGTCTTTGGTCAGCATATCTTATCCCTGCTTCAGTATAACCTGCCGAGATTGGCCAGAGTGTTTTCCTCCCTGATGGATCTGCGGGGGCTGACCCTGTATTTGATCATGGCACTGGTTTTTGTGCTGATTTACACATTCTTTCCCAATAAAAAAATGCGATTTTATATGCAGATCCCCGGGGCAATGTTTACCTCGCTGGCATGGCTGGTTTTTTCGGAGCTGTTTTCTATCTATGTGAATAACTTCTCCACCTTCTCTACGCTCTATGGATCTCTGGGCGTTATCATTCTGGTGATGCTCTGGCTGTACTTCTGCATGTCCATTGTGTTCATCGGAGCGGTGATTAATCGACTGTATCCCAGCATTTTCTGGCGGATGTTTGTGGTAATGAAGCATCGAAAGACACAGAAAAAGGCTGAAAAACAGAATAAGCAGTAATCAAGGCAGCACCGCACAAATTTGTGGTGCAAAATTCCACGCCGAATGATACGGTAATACCCAAAATCCCGAAGCCATGAAAACGGCTTCGGGATTTTTGTCAGCTCTGTTCGTCTACATAGTTGTTGGAATAATCCTGTACGGGAGTGATTGGGGCAAGCTCGGTGCCCAAGACCTGATTGAAGACCATTCGCATGGTATTGATGCCGGTCTCGCCTTCAATGTCAAAGGTCTGACCCTTATAGTAAACGCAGTTCAGGACGTTTTGCATATACTGGTTTTCCTTGTGGGGATCATAGCTGGACCACTCACCCATCTGCATCATATGGATGGCATATCGGTTGCCGTGGTCGGATTGCAGGAAAATCAGCGCATCCGGGTCGTGCTCCTGAATCGTGTCTACCAGATTCAGAATATATTTGTTGATGAATTCTACCTGACCGAGATACAGACTGTGATCCCGCCAGTTCCAGCCGGTGGAGAAGGGGAGATTTTCCCCATTGGGGCCTACCATGGTAGGCGAGTGGGGGCACTGTATGTAGCCAACGGTCAGAGTCGGACTGCGCTCCAGCGCCGGCTCCCAGCTGGACAGCTCCGCTTCCAGCGCATTATCCAGAGAGGCACGGTAGTTATCGCCGTAATCCGAGACGAAAAACTGATCCAGCAGTGCGCGAAGTGCATGGGATTTATAATAGATGCTGTTGCGCATGAGATATTCCGAAATGGTGCGGCGGGTCTGATTGCTGGTGAGCACATGGCAGCCGCCGGAGCCTAAGTAGTCCACATGGTTGATGAGGTCGATTTGGTACCCATTGTTGGAGAACATCTGATAGAGCTGGTTATTTCTGCGGTATTCCGCCTTTTTATGGCCGGACTCTTCCACCTTTACCACATAATCCATATTGAGCAGATTGGGGACAATGGTATCCGTGGCAACGGCCTCGGTATTATGGCTGTGCAGGGAGACGGAAAAGCCCCGGTCCTCCAGCTGCCCCAGAAATGCGCTGTTGTCAAAATCGTAATAGTGCAGAAGATTGTCATAGCCGCCATATTCATCAAAGAGAAAATAGTAGACATTGGGGCGGTTATCTCCGAACTTCATGGAAGATGGCTTCTGCCCCGAGGCGGTACCGGTAGAGGCTTCGCCATCAGGGTCACCACGCTGAAGCTCCTGCTTTACCTCGTGGCTGCTGAGAATGGCCGGGACGGCCTGAATTACATTCATCAGGATCATGGAGGAAAATGCAATCAGCACCAGCAGGCAGCCGGCGCGCAGATCCGGCTTTTTCCGCAGAAGCAGAATGAACAGCGCCAGAAGCAGCAACAGGAGAATGGCCAGCAGGTAGCGGTCACGAAGAAACGGAATAAGCCGTTTTAAGTGGACGGCCAGCAGGCAGAAATTGATGACCACCAGCATGGCAAGGTCTGTCCAGAAGGCACTCCGGGACACATTTCGCTGGAATATACTGCTGAGGCCAAAGAACAGCAGCGCATTGAGGGAAAAGACCACCAGAAACGGAAGCATGGAGTCTGCCGGAACCTCAGAGGCGTTTCTGGCATAGAGAAACACACAGGGAAAGGCACAGACTGCCAGCATGGACAGCAGGGGAATCAAATCATAGTGGACAAAGTGGCGAAGGAAACGCTTCATAAGCTGGAAAGCTCCTTTACAGATATTCGATGAAAATTATATCATAGGATGTCGGAAAAAACCATCCTGCTTTTGAATGAAAGAGAATAAGGGAAAAACGGCACCGGCCAATGAGCCGGTGCCGCTATGGCGATAGAAATTTATTTCTTTGCCTTGAAGCCGTCCTTCAGGCTGACGGAGCGGTTGAAAACCAGATGCTCCGGGGTAGAGTCTTTGTCGGCGCAGAAGTAGCCCAGACGCATGAACTGGAAGTGGTCACCGGGCTTTGCGGAGGAAAGCGAGGTCTCGACTTTCGCCCCCTCCACCACGGTGAGAGAGTTGGGGTTCAGGCAGTCCAGAAAGTTCTTGCCCGGAGCGTCGGGATCGGGATCGGAGAACAGGTTGTCATAGAGCCGAACCTCGGCGTCCACGGCAGTGGCTGCGTCCACCCAATGGATGGTAGCGCCTTTGACCTTGCGGCCATCGGCGGGATCGCCTCCACGGCTGTCGGGATCGTAGGTGCAGAGGATCTCGGTGATATTACCGTTTTCGTCCTTCTTGCAGCCGGTGCAGCGAATCAGGTAGGCGCCCTTCAGCCGGCACTCGGGGCCGTCGGGGTACAGACGCTTATACTTGGGCACCGGCGTCTCAAGGAAGTCATCGGCTTCCACATAGAGCTTCCCGGAGAAGGCAACGTTCCGGGTACTGTCCTCGGGATGGCCTGGATTATTCTCGATCTCGAAGAGTTCGGTTTTGCCCTCGGGATAATTGGTAATGGTCAGCGGAATGGGATGGGTGACGGCCATGACCCGCTGTGCGGTCTCGTTGAGATCTTCCCGGAGGCAGTGCTCCAGAAAGCCGTATTCCACCACAGAGGGAACCTTGGACACGCCGATGCGGTCCGTAAAATTCCGAATGGATTTTGGGGTATAGCCCCGGCGGCGGAGACCGCAGAGGGTGGGCATTCTGGGGTCATCCCAGCCGGAGACCCGATGCTCTTCCACCAGCTGGCGGAGCTTCCGCTTGGACATGACCGTGTAGTTGATGTTCAGGCGGGCAAACTCAATCTGACGGGGATGATTGGGAACATTGACGTGCTCCACCACCCAGTTGTACAGGGGCCGGTGATCCTCATATTCCAGAGAGCACAGAGAATGGGTGATCCCCTCCAGTGCGTCCTGAATGGGATGTGCAAAGTCATACATGGGATAGATGCACCATTTGTTGCCCTGACGATGATGCTCTACATAGCGGATTCGGTACAGCACGGGGTCCCGCATGTTGAAGTTGCCGGAGGCCAGATCGATCTTGGCACGAAGGGTATATTTTCCCTCTGGGAACTCTCCGGCACGCATGCGCCGGAACAGATCCAGATTCTCTTCCACCGGGCGGTCACGGTAGGGGGAGACCGCAGGGTGATGCAGGTCACCGCGATATTCCTTAAACTGCTCCGGCGTCAGCTCGCAGACATAAGCCAGTCCCTGACGGATCAGATCCTCGGCAAACTGGTAGGTCTGCTCAAAGTAGTCAGAGCCATAGAAGAACCGGTCATCCCAGTCAAAGCCCAGCCAGTGAATATCTTCTTTGATGGCGTCTACATATTCCGTATCCTCTTTTGCGGGGTTGGTATCGTCCATACGGAGGTTGCAGATGCCGCCGAAGCGCAGGGCGCTTCCAAAGTCAATACACAGGGCCTTACAGTGGCCAATGTGCAGGTAGCCGTTGGGTTCAGGAGGAAAACGAGTGTGGACGGTCTGGCCCTCAAACTGTCCTCCTGTGGCAATGTCTTCTTTAATGTAATTCAGAATGAAATTTGAGGATTCTTCCAGAATTTCTTCCGCCATGTCTATCTTCCTTTCCAAGTGGTTTATGATCCGAAGAAGGCTGCACAGAGCGGCCATTCCACAGTACCGATGTATTATACCCGCTTTTTCCGGCTTTTGCAATTGCTTTTCACAGGAATATGGGCGGATTTTATCCCATCTGCCGGACATTCTGCATGGAATATGGGTAATTTTTGCGTCGTCAAAGTAAATTTACAAATTTCCTCTTTCTTTCTGGAGAGAATTAGGGTAGAATAGGGGACGGATATTGGATGAATGGGCGCAGTGCGCCCACAGTAACATAAAAGGAGAATGAATATGAGCGAACCGCAGTATAAACGTGTGCTGCTCAAGATCAGCGGCGAAGCACTGGCCGGGGACGCCCGGCGTGGGCTGGACTTTGATGTGATCGGAAAGGTCTGCGATGTGGTCAAGCAGTGCGTGGAAAAAGGAATTCAGGTCGCCATTGTTGTGGGCGGCGGAAACTTCTGGCGCGGCATGAAGGATGGCGGAGACCGGATGCAGCGTGTGCGGGCGGACCATATGGGAATGCTGGCCACCACCATCAATGCACTGGCTGTGGCAGACTGCCTTGAACAGCGGGACGTTGAGGTTCGCGTGCAGACCGCCATTGAGATGCGTGCCATTGCGGAGCCCTACATCCGCCAGAAGGCTTGCCGCCATTTGGAAAAGGGCCGTGTGGTGATCTTTGGCTGCGGTACCGGCAACCCTTATTTCTCCACCGACACCGGCGCTGCCCTTCGGGCTGCGGAAATCGATGCAGACGTGATCCTGCTGGCCAAGAACATCGATGGTGTATACGACAGCGATCCCGCCGTGAACCCTGATGCCAAGAAATACGATGATATCTGCTATACCGAGGTGCTGGCCCGTCAGCTTCAGGTCATGGATTCCACGGCCACCAGCCTGTGTATGGATAACAATATTCCGGTCTTTGTATTTGCACTGAAGGAGCCGGAGAACATTCTCAAAGCCGCCATGGGTGAAAATATCGGCACCTATGTCCATGGCTGATTCATAGAAGGAGGAAGCAAACATGAAAGTTGATATGACGCCCTACAGCAAGAAGATGGATAAAACTCTGGAGGTACTGGCTGGGGATTTTGCCGCAGTACGTGCAGGCCGCGCCAGCGCATCCCTGCTGGATCGCATTTCCGTTGAGTATTATGGTCAGGAGACCCCGATCAATCAGGTGGGCTCTATTACTTCCCCCGATCCCCGTACGCTGGTGATCGAGCCTTGGGATAAGAGCCTGCTGAAGCTCATCGAAAAGGCCATTCAGGTCAGCGATCTGGGCATCAACCCCCAGAACGACGGCCGTATTATCCGTCTGGTATTCCCCCAGCTCACCGAGGAGCGCCGTAAGGAGCTCACCAAGCAGGTGAAGAAGTATGGCGAGGACAGCAAGGTTGCCATCCGGAATGTACGCCGTGAGGCTATGGATTCCATCAAGGCCATGAAGAAGAAGAGTGAGATCACCGAGGACGAGCAGAAAACTGCCGAGAAGGATCTCCAGAAGGTCACCGATGATTACATCAAGAAGGTCGATGACATGGCCGCCAAGAAGGAAAAGGAACTGATGGAGCTGTAAGCAGCGCCAAAATCAGGACGATACGAAATGGATGAAATAGGGGAAGGGGAGACCCTTTCCCTATTCGCCCAGAAAGGAAGCCTATGGCGATTTTCAAAAAAGATAAGGAGCCGGAGCTGCTGCCCATGCCTCAGCATGTTGCCATTATTATGGACGGCAATGGCCGATGGGCCACCAGCAGACACCTGCCCCGGACGGCGGGCCATGCGGCGG
>OLRG01001581.1_pt1 | contig 17904 bp, 14 predicted proteins | sample 1672331 | NCBI WGS metagenome assembly OLRG01 (sample SAMEA3136672, study PRJEB25190) | human gut metagenome
GAAGAGAAAAATGGCGGAGAGAGTGGGATTCGAACCCACGGTCCCATCGCTGGGATCACCGGTTTTCAAGACCGGCTCCTTAAACCGCTCGGACATCTCTCCGAATTGACTGGATTATATTATCAGATATCTTCTCGTTTGTCAAGGGAAAATGCCGGGCAGGCTGCAAAATTTAATCTCCCTGGGGCTTTGGGAGGCTCCAACGGAAATGGGCGGAGAGAAAGCGGATCAGAATGACCAGAACTGCGCCGATAGCCATGGAAAAAGCGCCGGAGGTGCACCGCCACAGCAGGGTACAGGCCAGCGCACCGGCCAAAGAGGCGCAGGCATAGATATGCTTCACGAAGATATAGGGCATGTTTCCAGCCAGCACGTCCCGGAGTACGCCGCCGCCCACACCGGTGATCACGCCGACGAAGGTCAGCAGGAACACACCGTGATTGGGAGACTGGGCGAAAGCAGCCTGCACACCGATGACGGTGAAGATGCCAAGCCCAAGGGAATCCATCATCAGCATAGTCAGATCATAGGTACGCTGATGCCGGGCCAGCAGCCGCTGCACGGCTGGAAGAAACACGATGGCAGCTGTGAGCAGTGCCGTTGTAGCATAGATGGGATCCCGAAAGGTGGCGGGGGGACTAATGCCTAGGGTGAGATCTCGGATCACGCCGCCGCCTACGGCAGTGATGAGGCCGAGAATCATGACTCCAAAGATGTCCATGTTCTTTTTTATGGCTACCATGGCGCCGGATACGGAGAAGGCAATGGTACCCACCAGCTCCAGAATGATGACAAATATATTCAACGGAGTGTCTCCTTTTTGATGTGATCAAGGACGAATGGAATGCTATATTCCTTCGTCCCGGCTGCGGACTGCGGGATCCGGGGCAGAGATATTGTCTTCACGGTTCAGACCGATGCTCTTTCGGTGGCCAAAATCCATGGGCGGAAAATAATCATCCAGAAACGCCTTTAAGGTCTGACCATATTTCTGAAAGAAGGATACTGCGTAATTGTAGAGTTTCTTGGGCTGATCCATCAGGGTTTTGTCTTTCCGGGAGACGATGGTGATAAATCGGATGATCTCAATATCGGAAAAGCGAAGCGCCGCCACGGAGCCTTCGCCCTGCTTTTCATAGAAGACGTTGGCGGGAACCATGCTGACGCCGCTGCCAGATTCCAGCATTTCGTCGATGATTCGGGATTCATTGCTGCACAGGGCAATGTTTGGGGTGAAACCCAGTACCTTGCAGTTGTCAATGACAGCGCGCCGGTCAAAGCTTGCCTCGTTGACCAGAAATTTTTCCTGCTGCAGATCGGCAAGACGGACAAATTTCTGCTTGGCCAAAGGGTGGCAGAGGCCTACGGCCAGCAGGATCTCCTCGTCCATCAGCTTGATTTGGGAGATCTCGGGGTTTCGCAGGGGAATTGGGGTCAAAGCAAAGTCCAGCTTTCCGGAGATCAGCTGCTCCTGCAGCACCTCCGGGGAATAAAGAAACTGGGAGATTTGCAGTGTGCTGTCCCGGTTGGCGGTGAGATAGCGCATCAGCAGGGTGTTAAGCAGATCTGCTACGGGGCAGCCAATGGTAACGGCGGAGCTGGTGGATTTCTTATAGGCATCGATGATCCGCTGGCCCTCATCCAGACAGTCAAAGGCACGGGCAACCTGATGGTAAAAATCCTGCCCAATGGGAGAGAGACTGATGCGGCCTTTCTTACGCTCAAACAGTGTTACTCCAAGGCTGTTCTCCAGCTTGGAGATGGTTTTGGAAAGGGCGGGCTGAGATACATGCAGGGTCTCAGCGGCACGTGACATGTTTTCCTTTTCGGCAATGACCTTAAAATAGTATAGATAGGTGAGCTCCAAGGCAGGATCCTCCTTTTCACGTCCGAACGGCATATGGGAGCGCTTAGTGTTTATAGTAATGATGTTTGAATCTGTTCCAAAGTACACAAAATCGTTCTTTGGCGAAATTTTTCGGCAGCACCGCATAATAAACCGCTTTTCGCCTTGATCAACGGATATTATTATACGAAATTTTATAACAGAATGCAATAGTATATAACTGTGGGTTATATACTTACATAAAAGACTTCCCTCTGCCAAGGGGCAGAGGGAAAATCTCAAATATCTGTTTTTCGGTCTGCCTGACCGCGAAATGAACTGGGCAGTGCGGCTTCATAGCGCTTAAAGGCCCGGGACATGGTGAGGGTACTTGGAAAGCCTGCTTTTTCTGCAATGGAACGAATGCTGTCGGTGCCTTGCAGCAGCCGCTTGGCTTCGGCAAGTCGGAGCCGCTGGATCTCTTCCAGCATCCGAATCCCGTAGATTTCCCGATAGACCTTGGAACAGTAGGTGGGGGTAAGCTGGAAGTGGTCGGCCACGGAGGCTACTGTGGTATTGGGGTCCCGGTATGTTTCCTGAATATACTGGCGGACTTGCGGGGCCCATGCGGGAATGGCAGTGGCGGACTGCTGGGCGGTATACTGGATCAGCTGATCCAGAATATCGTCCATTTCCTCCAGCAGCGCAGCCACAGAGGCTGCGGAGGTAAGCCGGGGGCCAATGTCCAGTGTATCAACGATCTCGTCACCTACTGTCATACGAACATCGTTCATCAGATAGAGCAGCATATTGACCATGCCATAGACCCGGAATCGGAAGGTGTCTACAGTGGGACGGGAAGAGGTGAACTCACTGTCGATAAATCGGTGCAGAATCTCCTGAAAGCCGGAAAAATCCTTGGATTTTACACAGCGGGCCAATTGATGCTCCATATCGAAGTATGATGCCGGAGGTCGGCTGAGATAGGGGTGAGTTAGCTGCTCGTAGGCGGTCACGGGAGCGTCATCGCCCATCAGCTGGATGTATTCCTGTACATGCCGTGCGTCCTGAAAGGCCTGCGGCAGCTGCTCCAGATTATGATAGAGCCGGGAAATTGAAATGGTGGCAGATACGCCAAATTCGGAATCCAGTATTTCAAGAATCTGCCCCGCAGATTGTGCAATTCCGTCAATGCCGGACTCCGGCAGGGCTTCCAGATTGATGATAGCAGTCATTTCTCCCAGCACATTGGCAGCTTGACAGATTCCGGGGAAACCGTTTTCCAACGCATTGCGGAGGATAAAGTGACATTCCCGGAGATCTGCTTCTCCTTTTGCAAAGGCGCTTCCCCAGTGCTCTGTCCGGGCAATCAGCACCAGAAACAGCGGGTGCGGAAAGGTCAGCCCAACTTCGCAGGCGGCGGAGCGGATGGCGGCTTCTGAGTCATACACGCTGCCTGAGAGAAAGTTGATAAAAAAGAGATCCCGCAGGGCATCACGGGTAATTCGCTCCTGCGGAATGGTAGTTTGCAGCAAACCGTCCATGAGGGGTACCTCCTTGAGCAATTCCGGGATCATGTATAAGAAACAAGTTCGAAAATCTTAAAATCCAGTGTTTTCAAGTCCAGATGGACTTGTTCTGTAATCATTATTATAACAGATTTTCAAGCACATGCAAAGCTTGGAACATGAAGCGGAGAGAATTCGAAGGGGAAGTGCTGAAAGAAAAGCACAAAAAGACATATAATTACCTTTTTGGTGTATACAAATAGAGTGAAAATATGGTATGATGTTCAGGACTTTTTGTAAGAAAATGTCGGAAACACTGATGTCAAAAGGATGCGAAGGACATTTTGAACACATGGGAGGTAACTATGAAACGAAGTCAGGTTATGCTGCTGCTGTCGATGCTGCTGACAGTTTGTCTCTGGCAGGGCAGAGCATATGCGGTGGATCTTGGAAGCAATCCACTTTCCGCAGTGGACAACGGATACGAAATCGTAATCCAGCGGTCCGCAGGAGAGAATTACCTGCTGCTTCCGTCGGATGCCCAGTATTCGCAGCTAACCCTGAAAGGGGCTTGCACCCTGACGGGAGACAACGGCACGGAGATTGTGCTCAGCGGAGAAGAAAATGGCGAAACCGTTGACGTGACAACGCTCTTTTCCGAGGAAATGCTGCCGGGAACGGCCTATACCCTTACCGTGACAGATGGCCCGGGAGACAGTTCGCCTGCAGAGGTCAAGCTGATGAAAGGCGAGGGCATTTCAGCCATCTTTGTTACCGGTGACAAAGCGATCAGCGTGCTCCATGAGACCAAGGACAACAGTGCCAAGGGGGAGCTTATGATGGTAAAGGCCGATGGCACTCAGGTCAATGAAGATACAAAGCTCAAGAAGTTCAAGGGCCGCGGTAATTCCTCCTGGTACAACGCTGGAGAAAAGCGGCCATACAACCTTACGCTGGACAAGAAGACGGAACTGATCGAAGGCGCAGGAGCGGCGAAGAAATGGTGCCTGATCTCAGACAATGTTTATGATCGGGAGCCCGGAAGTATTTTGGCCAATGCTGCTGCCTATCACATGTACCAGTCCATAGGCGGCTGTTCTCCGATGGACTATGAATTTGTCAATCTCTATTATAACGGCCAATATCGCGGCGTCTATCTTCTGACAGAGAAGGTGGAGATCGGGAAAACACGGGTGGATATTGGCGAATCTGACTATGCCGTGGAGGATGAAGACAGCAAAACGCTGGTGGTGAAAGACGGTACAGTGGATCCTTATCCACTGGGCTGGAGGAATATGGATCTCACGGGGGCAGTAACGGCAGACGAATCGGATCCTGCCATGGCTGCCGGGATTCAGGCATACTCCTATGCCACAAATTCTCAGCTGGAGCCCGGCAGTATGGAAGGCGGCTTCCTTCTGGAGCTGGATGTTTTCTGGTATCAGGCGGAGGCTAGCTGGTTTGTGACCCGCCGGGGAACTGCCTATGTATTCAAGGAGCCTGAGTTTGCTACAAAGGAGCAGGTGCAGGCTGCGGCAATCCATATGCAGGCGGTTGAGGATGCCATTTATTCGGAAACCGGCTATAACGATCAGGGGAAATACTATACGGACTATATTGATCTGGAGGCCATGGCCAAAAAGGTCATCATCGACCTTGCATCCAACCAGCGGGATACGTTCCGGTCCAGCTGCTATTTCCATATGACGCGAAACAGCGATGAAATCGGTATTGTCTATGCGGGACCCGCATGGGACTATGACGGCAGCCTGTATTCTCAGACTGGCGTACTTCCCGGCAGCTGGGCAGCAGATGCCGGAGATGGAAGCTCAGATTCCAGAGAAATGGTTCGGGCGCTGTATCGGCATGGTGACTTTGCGGCGGTCATCAATGAATTGTCGCAGGGAACGTTCCGGGATGTCTGGTGGCAGGAGAAGGAGGAGACTTTGTGGCAGAATATTGCACTGCTGACGCCCAACTATCAGATGAATACCGTTTTGTGGAACGCAGATGGGAGAAATCCTGAGCCGGGAGATTTTATGGCCTTTGCCAACAATTTTTATGACCGTTATGATTACTGGTACAGCAGTGTCTATGCAGATTCCGCCCTCCGGGCAGCTACTGCCATAGAGACAGAACCCGGCGTCCTGACGGCGGAGGTCATCGGAACAGCAGCTGCATACCAGTGGATGGTGCTGAAGGACGGAGAATTGAAGGCGGTAAAGAATGGAAGCGATGCAGCGTATGTACCGGATCGTTCCGGCGTCTATTACTGCTTGGTGTCCGGTCAAAGTATGGACGGCCTTGGCGTTTCCGAAATGTACACCAATCCGGTCAGCGTTACCGTTGTTAATCCATTTGGTGATGTGAAGGAAGGTGACTACTTCTATGACTCCGTACTTTGGGCGGTAGATAACGAGATTACCGATGGAATTGCGAAGGGAGTCTTTGCAGCGGACCATGGCTGCACACGGGGACAGATCGTAACAATGCTGTGGCGTGCCGTGGGCTCTCCCGCTCCCCAAAACACGGCCAACCCCTTTACGGATGTGCAGGAAGGAAAATACTACTATGACGCAGTGCTTTGGGCAGTGGAGAACAGGGTCACTACCGGTACTGCGGCAACCCGATTCAGTCCCGATGAGACCTGTACCCGTGCTCAGATCGTGACGTTTTTGTGGCGGTATCTGGGAGCGCCTGAGGCGCAGGAGCAGGCTTCTTCCTTTACGGATCTGAAGGAAACGGAATACTATTATCCCGCAGTGCTTTGGGCAGTGGAAAACGGAGTTACCGATGGCGTTGGCGGAGGGAAGTTTGCACCCGACCATAAGTGTACCCGCGGACAGTCTGTGACATTCCTGTACCGGAGCCGCAGTTGGCTTGGATAGGAGCTGAAAGCGGAGGAAGAAAGAGAAAAGTGGCTTCAATGCTGCAATCACACAAACAATAATAGAGCAGCCGTGCACTGGGATCCCAATGTACGGCTGCTTTTGATTGACGGGTAGAAATGGAACTGAGCGGCAGGGAAAGCGCTCAGGTGCCCTGATAGGCATCGCAGATCAGCTTGACGCAGAGCTCCATGGGAAGCAGATCGCTGTTGAGCACCATGTGGTAGGAATTCGGGTCGTTCCAGTCCATACCGGTATAGTTTTTGTAGTAGGCCTTCCGGGCCTTATCGGTGCGCTTTAGAAGCCGAACCGCTTCATTTTCCTTCAGGGAGAACATCTTCATAGTTTCGTGGATGCGGACATCCCGGCTGGCATGAATGAATATATCCAGTACATCGTCCCGGCTGCGCAGCACATGATTGGCGCAGCGGCCTACAATGACGCAGGAACCCCGCTGGGCCATTTCTTCAATGAGCTTAAACTGAATTTCAGCGATCTGCGCAGTGGTGGGCAGAGCAGAGCTGGCTGTGGCGTAATAGTGTGCGGCCTCGGCCTGAGAGTATTCAAAGCGGGAGGCCAGCTGCTCGTCTGTTGCCTCGACACGGTCTGCACGGAATCCGCCCTGCTGTGCAGCTTCGGTGATCAGAAACTTGTCCACATAAGTGATATGGAGGCGCTGGGCCACCTGCTGGGCAATTTCACTGCCGCAGGAGGCAAACTCGCGGTTTATAGTAATAATATTATATTTCATTGGAAATCCTCCTTTCTAATGGAAGACAAGTATACTTCCTTTTTTATTATACCAGATAGGAAAAGGATGTAAAGACAAAGGGAAATATTGGATACAACGAAAGAGTGTAAATCAAAAGGGAAGAAGGGGTGACCTCCCACTGGAGGTATGATGGGAGAAAAGGATTGACTTCTAACCATAACCTGATAGAATATGGATCAGGAGGTGCATACTATGACAACGGCAACCAGTCGATTTTTAGAGTATATTACCGTAGAGACCACATCCAGCGAGACATCGGGTCTTCGGCCCTCTACGCCCGGCCAGAAGATGCTGGCAGAAAAGCTCATGGAAGAGATGCGGGCGCTGGGACTTCAGGATGTGCATATGACACCGGAGGATGGCGCGGTATTCGGCACCATTCCGGCCAATACGGAGCATAAGGTTCCTGTGTTGGGCTTCCTTGCCCACATGGATACATCCTGTGCGGCGTCCGGAAAGAATGTTAAGGCCAGAATCATCCGAAACTATGACGGCGGTACCATCCAGCTGAACGATACGGTGTCTATGTCCCCGGATACCGGCTATGAGTGTCTCAGTGAGGTGGTGGGCGAGGATATCATCGTTACCGATGGCACCACGCTGCTGGGGGCGGATGACAAGGCCGGCATTGCGGAGATCATGACCATGGCCGAGGAGCTGCTGCACACGGATCAGCCCCACGGAACCGTAAAGGTGGCGTTTACCACCGATGAGGAGATCGGGGAAGGACCGGAGCTTTTTGACGTAAAGGCATTTGGCTGTGATTTTGCCTATACCGTAGACGGAGGCCCGCTTGGGGAGCTGGAATATGAGAACTTTAATGCGGCATCTGCAAAGGTGACCTTCCACGGCGTTGGGGTGCATCCCGGCTCTGCAAAGGATCTGATGGTCAATGCTGCTGCCATTGCAACGAAATTCCACGGCCTTTTGCCGGAGGCGGAGACTCCGGAGCACACCACGGACTATGAGGGCTTTTATCATCTGGACGAAATGGGCGGAAGCGTGACAGATGCATTCCTTCGGTATATTCTGCGGGATCACGATCTGGAGAAGCTCCGAGCCAAGGAGCGGTTTATGCAGTCCGCAGCGGAGCTGATTAACGCAAAGTACGGTGCGGGCACCGCAGAGGTGGAGATCAGGGAGACCTACTACAATATGCGGGAAAAGATCCAGCCGCATATGCATCTCATTGAAAATGCCGCCGCAGCATTCCGGGCCTATGGCGTCGAACCAAAGACCCAGCCCATTCGCGGCGGTACCGATGGCGCCAGCCTCAGCTTTAAGGGGCTGCCCTGCCCCAATCTGTCTACCGGCGGCTATCAGTTCCATGGCGTTCATGAGTTCGTCACCGTGAGAGGACTGGAAACCATGCCGAAAATTCTCTGCCATATTGTCTATACCTACGGAAAAGGAGCGAATATCCATGGATAAAGAGATCATTTCCCAGTGGGCCGAGGCCCATCGTGAGGAATTTTTGGAGGACATCAAAAAGCTGGTGCGGATTCCCTCTGACCGGGGAGAGCCGCAGGAAGGTGCGCCATTTGGCCCCGGACCGGATGCGGCGCTGAAAAAGGCGCTGGAGATTGCCGGGGGCTATGGCTTCAAAACCACCAATTATGACGGCTATGTGGGAACGGTGGATTTTCTGCCCAACAATGACCATCATCTGGACATTCTCAGTCACATGGACTGCGTGCCGGTGGCGGAGGGATGGACGGTCACAGGCCCGTTTGATCCCATCGTGAAGGATGGAAAAATCTATGGCCGCGGCACCTCCGATGATAAAGGCCCCGGGGTTGCGGCGCTGTATGCGCTCCGGTGTCTGAAGGAGCTGAATGTTCCCCTGAAGCACAATGTACGCCTGATTTGGGGCACCGATGAGGAGTGCGGCAGCGGCGACATTGCCTATTACTATGACCGGGAGCCGGAGGCAAAATACACCTTTTCTCCCGATGCGGACTACCCGCTGATCAACATCGAAAAGGGCGGCTTGATCGGTACGATCTTTGGAGAGTTTCAGGCCGACTCCCAGCTGCCGCGGATCAAGGCGATTGATGCGGGCCTGAAGATCAATGTGGTGCCGGATAAGTGCCATATGGAGATCGAGGGCATGCGGAAGACTGTTGCTGAGATCTACTGTGCAGGGGCAAAGGAAGCCACCGGTGTCAGCTTTACGGTAACAGAGCTGGACAAGAACACCATTGCCATTGATGCACAGGGAGAGGGCGCCCATGCGGCATCTCCCCAGGGGGGCAACAATGCCATTACGGCCATGCTGCATCTGGTGGCTTCCATGCATCTGCCGGAATCCCCGCAGGTGAAGGCGACTCGGGGGCTGCATGAGCTGATCCCCCATGGGGATTATCTGGGGCAGGGCCTCGGAGTGAAAATGGAGGACGAGATGTCCGGCGAGCTGACTCTGAGCCTGGATATCATCCATGTGACTCCTACGTCTCTGGAGGCTCAGTTTGACTCCAGATGCCCAATCTGCGCCAACGACCAGAACATGAAGTATACGGCCATGCGGGCCTGTGCGTCCAAGGGGTTGGCGCTGAAGGATATTCCTATGAAGCTGCCCCACCATGTGCCGGAGGACAGCCCCTTTGTGCAGACCCTGCTGAAGAGCTATGAGAAGTTCACTGGTGTCAAGGACGCAAAGCCGCTGGCAATTGGCGGCGGCACCTACTGCCATAACATGAAAAACGGCGTAGCCTTTGGCTGCACCATGCCCGGCACGGATAACCGCATGCACGGCAATGACGAGTTTGCGGTGGTAGACGAGCTGGTGGCCTCCGTGAAGATCTTTGCGGATGCCATTATAAGCCTTTGCGGCGAAGAATAAGAGAAAGCGCAGAAATCCCGTACTTCAGCATTTTGAAGTACGGGATTTTGGCTGGGATGGCTTATCCGTAGAGATTGACGGAGAGATACCGCTCACCGGTATCGGGGAGAATGACAACAATGTGCTTTCCATGATTTTCGGGACGGAGTGCAAGGGTTTTCGCAGCCAAAAGGGCTGCGCCGGAGGAGATGCCTACCAGCAGTCCTTCTGCCTTAGCGGCCTGACGGCAGGTCTCATAGGCGTCGTCATCGGTGACAGGAATGATCTCGTCAATGAGACTCTGATCCAGAATATCCGGGATGAAATTGGCGCCGATGCCCTGAATTTTGTGAGGGCCGATCTTTCCCTGACTGAGCAGGGGAGAGGCGGCAGGTTCTACAGCAATAACCTTGCAGTCCGGATTTGCTTCCTTGAAGGCGCGGCCATTGCCGGTGAGGGTGCCGCCTGTGCCCACGGCAGACACGAAGATATCCACCTGACCGTCCATATCACGGAGAATCTCCGGTGCGGTGGTCTCCATATGGGCCTTTACATTGGCGGGATTGCTGAACTGATCGGGAATAAAGGAGTTGGGATTCTTTCTGTGGAGCTGCTGCGCCTTGTTGACAGCGCCGTTCATGCCCTCCCATGCAGGGGTCAATACGATCTCAGCGCCCAGCGCGGCGAGAAGGCTTCTGCGTTCTTTGCTCATGTTTTCCGGCATGGTCAGCACCAGCTTGATCCCACGGGTGGCACAGATATAGGCAAGGCCGATGCCGGTGTTGCCGGAGGTAGGCTCAATGACAACGGTACCGTCTTTGATCTTTCCTGCCTTTTGAGCCTCGTCAATCATGTAGAGCGCAGCTCGATCCTTGATGGAGCCCAGCGGGTTGAAATACTCCAGTTTTGCGTAGATCGGAGCGCCGGCATTCCAGAGCTTTCCCAGACGCTGGAGCTCCAGCAGGGGGGTATTTCCGATGAGTTCCGGCAGACTTTCATATACGTGCATAATGGTCCCTCCATATCCATTGATTTTATCAATATAGTCATATATGATTTGTATGATTATAGAATAAGAGTAACCCGGTGAGGGGGAAAAGTCAAGGGGCGTGCTGCAAATACCTGTGCAGCACGCCCTTCGTGTTTATTCCCGATTGTCCTTAAGGCTTTCAATCATATTTACTTTGGTGATCTTTCTGCGCAGCAGAAACAGTGAGCCAAAGTAGCTCAGGCACACCAGCAGTATGGTTACAAGATAACTCTTTGGGCCAATGGAAACGGTCATCAGCATGCCGTCTATTTCCGCAAAAAACGGGCAAAGACGTCCATTGTGCCATAAGCAGCGGGAATACTGAGCAGAATGCCCAGCGGCAGCAGCAAATGGCTGCTGGAGAGCACCATGCTGTTAATGCGCCGGTTCCGGTATCCCAGCACCTTCAGCATGGAGATATTATTCCGGTTTTCCGTGATCGGCATATTGATGGCGACATAAATGGTGGCAATGCAGATCACGCAGCCAAGGCCAATGAGCAGATAGATCAGCGTACCCATCTGGTCAATCATGGTTTTCACCTGCTCGGCAAAGGCGGCCTTTCGGATCTCACGGGCCACATGATCGCTGGGAATGTCCAGCCGATTGCTGCTCAGCAGAACATCGTTTTTCACCACATAGCCTTCGGAGATAATGATCTCGCCGTTATGCTCGATGTCCCGGCCCTGGGTGACCTGATACCGGTCGACCTTTTCTGTGGGCTGAAAGATCCGGGCTGTGATGCCGTCGGTTTCCAGATTGATAAAGTGCTGGGCCTCCAGCGTTATATCGAATTCCTCTTCCAGTTCTGGAATGTCAGCTTCGGGGATCTCCATATAGGTGGTGAAATGGGCATCCTCCCGAGCCTGTGACGCATAGAAGTCATTGGAGAAGTTCAGTATGGCAGAGCCAGAAATTTCATAGAGAAAAAACATCAGAAGGGTCAGAATGGTAAGTACGGTGGAGAAAATATAAAAGGAGAGGTTCTCACGGATGCTGCGGAGGTACCGCCGTCTGAGTGTCATGGAGCGCCTCCTTACAGGGGAAGATCGGCGGCAGCAATGCGGGTAGTGTTTTCCTCCTGCCGGTCGATCTTTCCATCCTTGATCCAGATGATCTGGTGCGCCATCTGGGCAATGGCCTCGTTGTGAGTGATGATAACGATAGTGGTGCCGAACTGGGCATTCATTTTTTTCCACAAACTCCAATACGGTCCGGGAGGAATGGGTGTCCAGGGCGCCGGTAAGCTCATCACACAGCAGCAGCTTTGGATTCTTGATCATGGCCCGGGCAATGGCTACACGCTGTTGCTGGCCGCCGGAGAGTTCCCGGGGAAACCGGCGGCGGTATTGGGTGATCTCAAGGGCATCGAGCACCTGATCCATGGGAAGCGGATGATCGGAGATATCGGCGACCACCTGCATGTTCTCTTCCACAGTCAGATCCGCAATGAGATTATAGAACTGGAAGACAAAACCGACGTCATCCTTTCGATAGTCGGTACGGCCACCGGGACTAAGGGACATCAGATTACGTCCGTTGATCATGAGACTGCCCTCGTCGAGTGTATCAAGGCCGCCAATCATGTTGAGCAGGGTGCTTTTCCCGGAGCCGGAGGGGCCTAGGATTACGCAGATCTTTCCCGCTTCCAGCTGAAAGCCTGCATGGTCAAGGGCATAAATGCAGTTGTCTCCGGCACCATAGCACTTGACCGCATTCTTCATTTCAATTAGCAATGTTGTTTATCTCTTTCCGTATTATGTAATTAGAATCAACTAACCTGCGGGGACAAAAAATCCCGCCGTCCAGCGGGGGAAATCTGTGTTCCGGCAGAGCCGGAACGCAGAAAGTGCATTAATGGCGGTGAAAGAGTCCCTTTTTCTCGTAGGGGGCTGCTTCGGCGGCGGTGACAGTATAGCCGGTGGCGTTTACCACATCCTGAAGCTTGGTCAGGTCAATATCCTGTTCGCTTAAAATCACGCAGGTACCGGCGGAATGGGAAGATTTGACCTTCTTCACCGGGAATGCTTTGCGAACGGCATCGTTTACATGAGCTTCGCACATGCCGCACATCATGCCGTCAATATGCAGTGTAATTTGTTGCATGAGTCGTACTCCTCTCAAATCCGGTACCGAAGGAGGGACCGGGAATAATAGTAAGCTGCGTCTAACTTTATGATAGTATAGTGCGTCTCCATGCAATTGTCAATGGGGGAGGAGCGCATCAAATCTCACAAAAAACAGGAAGAAATATTGGGCGAATTTGACGTGTGAAATCTGCGCCGGGGATGGTGCGGAGAGAGAAAACTGCTGGCATTACAACGAAATACTCCATCTGTCCCGGTGAAAAGAGAAAGGAAAAACGGCTGCTCAATCTGCATGACGGATCACATGGAGCGGGGCGTTCACATACTTCCCCAGCGGGGAAAAGCAGGCTTCCGCACCCTCGGTCAGATAAATTTCGCCATCGGCTGTAATCAGAATAAAATCAAATCCGCCGATGTCCTGCCAGTAGGAAACGGCCTTGTCCAAGCCCATTACAAACAGCGCCGTACTGAGCCCGTCACCGGTCAAGGCGGAATCGGACAGTATGGTAACAGACCGCAGGCCGCTGTCTGCGGGATAGCCGGTTTTCGGATCGAGAATATGCCAGTAAATTTTCCCGTCTTTCCCTTCAAAATATCGCTCATAGCCGCCGGAGGTGTTGACGGAGCGGTCAGAAATCGACACGACCCCCGCATAGGCTGAGGTATCCTCCGGGTCCTGTATGGCGATACGCCAGTCGGAGCCGTCCGGCTTGGTGCCAATGGCACGGATCGTGCTGCTTCCGAGGTTCAAAAGAGCAGAGGAAATGCCGTGAGACTGTAGAATTTCGGCGGCTTGATCCCCGGCGTAGCCTTTGGCAACGGCACCGAGATCCAACTGTGCGCCCTTAGGGATGGTGACCGTTTGATCGGACAGCGTAATCTGACTGTCATCCACCAGCGGCAGCAAACTGTCAATCTGGGCCTGCGTGGGGATCTGGTATTCACCGGTGGTGAAGCCCCAAAGGCGGGACAGCGGATAGCTGGTGAGTGCCAGAGCGCCATCCGTACTGTGGCCCAGCGTCAGCGCCTTGGAAAGCAGATCGGCCGTGGCACTGGAAAGCGTGACAGATGTACCGGAGGCGTGATTGACCTGATAGATCTCACTGGATTCATTTGTAACAGACAGCTGGCTGTCCAGCGATGTGATCATAGTCGAAACATCCGACAGGGCAGATTGGGCATCAGCGCCATAGGCCTGAAAGGACATAAAGGTGTCCATAGAAAAAAGATCCAGCATGGCCGGGTCGCCGGTATTCTGCAAGGAGCCGGCTTCGGCGGCCCCGGCTGGGGGAGATGCAGCGTCCGCAGAGGCTGGGACATCGCCGCAGGCCGATAGCGTCAGCATGAGGCAAAGAAATATGAAACTCAGCTTGGTATACTTCAAAGAAAAACCCTTTCTTAGGAAAACGGAGCGAGACGGTGTAAAACGGTCTTTGTGGAAGAAGGTTAGCTAAGACCAACTGAAGCTTACTACAATGAGTCGTTAATGTCAACAAAAAACAAAGAAAAAATCAGAGCTCCCCCAACCGAGTGGCTGGGGGAGCGCAACCATTATTTACTTCGGATAAACAGGATGCCCAGAGTACCGGGGCCGCAGTGGCAGGATACGGTACATCCTGCATTGGTCTCGATGATCTCCGTGAAGGGAGCGTATTCGGCAATGGCAGCACGTATCTTCTCCACAATGCCGTCCTCTACAGGGGTGTGGGTGATAAAGATCCGGTCATAGACGAGACCGTCCCGGTCCTTCAGCCGATCCCTCACATAGTTCAGAATACACTTTTCGTAGCTGCCCCGGTACTTCTTGACGACCTTCATTTTACCGTCAATAACCTCGATACATGGCTTCAGGTGCAAAAGGTTTGCACCCAGCGCCACCACCATGGAGCAGCGTCCACCCTTTACCATATAGTCCAGCCGATCCAGCAGAAAGCTGGCCTCGATCCGACTGGTGAGGTCTTGAAGCTTATCCACGATCTCTTTGGGAGAAAGAATGCCGTCTTCGGCCATTTTTACGGCTTCGCAGACCACATGTCCGTGGCCGCTGGAGAGGTTTCGGGAGTCGACCACATAAACGTTGGGGAAATCCTCTGCCGCAACGCAGGCGTTCTGGTAACAGGAGGAAAAATCGGCGCTGATGTCGATATGAATAATGGCATCACAATCCCGGAGCAGCCGGGAGAACATCTCCTGATAATCCGCCACATTGTTGGCAGCAGTAGAACAGAGATCTCCGCCTGCGGCCACATGGTCAAAGATGTCCTGAGGGGTGATATCGACTCCGTCCCGGAAGGTTTCACCGCCTTTCATGGTATAAAGGGGCAAAATTTCCACTTGATGAGCGGAGAGATATTCGGGGGCCAGATCACAGGTGCTGTCGGATGTAATTCGGATGCGCATATTGTTTCCTCCCTGTCAGTTAATACAAAATATTATATCGAAGACTGAGGGATTTTTCAAATGTTTTTATGGTTTTTGGCTGATATGCCGGGTTGAAATCGAAAAACGCCGTCATGTGATAAATATGGCGAAAGAAAAAAGTTGAAAAGTTCAAAAATTATTCACACAAAGCGCAGATGCCTGTGCTAGTATGGAAACATGAATCGGCATCACGTTTCCATCTCCGTTTTCTCCTCTCTTTCTTTCCGCTCCTATATGAACTTCTTCTCGGAGAGATGCCGATCCTTCCTCTGTGCCGGTGCAGCTGATTCCTGCACCGGCACCTTCCTATGTGGCGTAAATTGCTTTACATTTTGCGGCTGCTACATTATAATGGATGAACCAAGCCGCCCATGTGCTGCGGCAGGAACATAAGAATAGGAGGAATGCTGCATGTTTGATCTGTTTCGCAGGATTCGTGTGAACTTTGTATTAACGGCTATATTGACCATTGTATTGGGAATTATGCTGATCGCAGCGCCGGGCACTGCCATGCGCACTGTATTTTTACTGGTGGGCTGCACGCTGGTGATCTCTGGCGCGGCATCACTGCTTACGGCCATCTGTTCCAAAGGCAAGCCCATGGGTCAGGGAGATCTGGTGCTGGGCCTTGTACAACTGGCCACCGGCCTTGCGGTGCTGATGCGTCCGGGTTTTCTGCTGTCGCTGGCGGGTGTTGTTGTGGGATTTGTGCTGTTGATCCACGGTATTCATGATATCCAGCACGCACGGGAGAGCAAAGCACTGGGCTATGACTGGAAAATGTCCATGGGAATTGGAATTGCAGCCGTGATCATGGGGATCATTGTAATGGTGAATCCTTTCTCCACTGTGGAAACGCTGCTGCGTCTGGCGGGGATTTTCCTGCTGATGGATGGCATTGCTGACCTGCTGATGATCTGGCGTACCAACGCATATTGAAAACTTTCTGCCGGGGGATTGACAATTTCCCGGGAATCGGGTATCATTGCCGTAATATCCTATTTGCGATGAAGAAGAGGAGTAGGGCACAATTGCTTCCCAAGAGAGCAGGCGGCTGGTGTGAGCCTGTGGAGCGGATGCCTGAAGGTCGCTTCTGAGCTGTATTCCTGAGGGCTTGCTTTAGGGAATACCGGGTGCTCCCGTTATTGGGCATGGAGTGCGGCGCGGTTCCTACGCCGAATTCAGGTGGTACCGCGGTTTTATCGCCCTGAGTGTGCATGGCATACTCAGGGCGTTTTGTTGTACCGTGGACAAATGAATTGTTAATTTATCATTAGGAGATGAAGTCATATGAAAGAACTGCCAAAGATTTATGATCCCCAGCAGGTTGAGGGCAGCATCTATGAGATGTGGCAGAAGGGCGGCTACTTCCACGCAAAGCGGGACCCTGATAAGAAGCCCTTTACCATTGTTATGCCCCCACCCAACGTAACAGGCCAGCTGCATATGGGGCATGCCATGGACTGCACTTTGCAGGATATCCTCACCCGCTTCAAACGGATGCAGGGCTATTCCGCTCTGTGGCTGCCGGGCTATGACCATGCGGGCATTGCCACGCAGATCAAGGTGGAGGAGGAGCTCCGCAAAGAAGGACTCACCCGTTATGATCTTGGCCGGGAGAAGTTCCTGGAGCGGGTATGGCAGTGGAAGGAACAGTATGGTGACCGGATCGTAGAGCAGCAGAAAACCTTGGGATCTTCCTGTGACTGGGAGCGGCACCGTTTCACCATGGATGAGGGCTGCTCCAAGGCGGTTCGCGAGGTGTTTGTACGGCTCTATGAAAAGGGCTATATCTATAAGGGCAGCCGCATCATCAACTGGTGCCCCCACTGCCTGACGGCTCTGTCCGACGCCGAGGTGGAGTACACCGACAAGCCCGGCCACCTGTGGTATATCCGTTATCCCCTGGCCGACGGCAGCGGCGACATCGTGGTGGCCACCACCCGCCCAGAGACCATGATGGGCGACACCGGCGTGGCCGTGAACCCCGAGGACGAGAAGTTCAAGCACCTCATCGGCAAGACCTGCATCCTGCCCATTATGAACCGGGAGATCCCCATCGTGGGCGACGAATACTGCGAGATCGGCTTCGGCACCGGCGCGGTGAAGATGACCCCCGCCCACGACCCCAACGACTTCGAGGTGGGCCTGCGGCACAACCTGGAGGTGATCCGGGTCATCGCCGACGACGGCACCATCAACGAAAACGGCGGCAAGTACAACGGCATGGACCGCTACGAGTGCCGCAAGGCCATCGTCAAGGACCTGGAGGAGCAGGGCTACCTCATCAAGACCGAGGATTATTCCCACAACGTGGGCACCTGCTACCGCTGCCACAACGATGTGGAGCCTCTGATCTCCGCCCAGTGGTTCGTGAAGATGGAGCCCCTGGCCAAGGAGGCCATCCGGGTGGTGAAGGACGGCACCATCAAGTTCGTGCCGGAGCGCTTTACCAAGACCTATACCAACTGGATGGAGAATGTCCATGACTGGTGCATCTCCCGCCAGCTGTGGTGGGGCGACCAGATCCCCGCCTGGACCTGCGACGACTG
>OLRG01001586.1_pt1 | contig 17860 bp, 23 predicted proteins | sample 1672331 | NCBI WGS metagenome assembly OLRG01 (sample SAMEA3136672, study PRJEB25190) | human gut metagenome
TGTATGTCAAGAAAAAATAACGAATTTCCGGTGCAAAAGATCAGCTGAAGGTCGCAGGCGTAATTGTGTGGTGTTGCCTTATAGCAAGCATCGCCTTTGGACGCCCAAAGCAGCCTGACAGGGGCAGGCCCCTGTAACCCCATAGATCGGAGGTCATAATGCGAACAAGAAACAACCGAATTTTTCTCCGCCTGACAGATACGGAGCTAGACCGCCTCAATACCGCCGTCCAGAAAAGCGGGCTGAGCCGGGAGGTCTATTTGCGGAAGCTTATCGACGGGATTCAGCCCAGAGAATTGCCGCCCCCGGACTTCTACCCGATGATGCGGCAGCTCTATTATTGCGGCAATCACCTCAACCAGATTGCCCGGAAGGCCCATGCGCTGGGGAGCATTGATGAGGGAAAGTATGATGAAGCGGTAGCGGAGTTCCGGGAGATCGTGGAGGAGATCAGCCGGAAGATGGTATAAAGAGGTTCCCGCCGGAGCGGCAAGGGTGCGGCTTCGGCGGGACTTTTTCATAATGATGTGATTTTGAGGCGCATAAACCATAATATAAATGTGATGAGGGACGGGAATGTTCATTTTATTGCAGCTTGGCGCGGTGGATTGACTGGAACGGCATTGGGGCGAAATGGGTTAATTATGATTGACAGATTTTTCTTTGCTATGATATGATGAAGTCGAAAGATTTTCGTACATAGAAGGGGCGTGTCCAATGTGAACCATGACCAGAACCGACACAAGCTCATCCTGCTCCGTGGCAACTCCGGCAGCGGCAAGACCACCCTTGCCCATATGCTCCAGCACAAGCTGGGCCGGGGCACGCTGGTGATCTCTCAGGATGTGATCCGGCGAGATATGCTTTGGGCCAGAGACACCAAGGACGGCCCTGCGGTGCCCCTGCTGATAAACCTGGTGCAATATGGACGGCGGCACTGTGAATATGTCATTCTGGAGGGCATCCTGTTTTCCGAAACCTATGAGGAGCTGTTCCGCTGCATTCAGGCGGAGTATTCTGCCGAGGACATTCATGCCTATTACTATGACATTCCTTTTGAGGAAACGCTGCGCCGTCATGAGACAAAGCCCAACCGGGCTGATTTTGGCCCGGAGGCCATGCGGGATTGGTGGAAGGAGAAGGACTATATTGGGTATCTTCCGGAGAAAATTTTGACGCAGACTATGACGTTGGAGGATGCTGCGGCGCAAATTTTGACGGATATACAGGCGCGGTAGAATTGGAGGAAAACATGACAATTTATGAAGTGACAGAGCAGGATCATGAATTGATTCAGCTCGCTCTGGAGGTTCTGGCAAAGAACTTCGACGATGGCATCTACAATCACACGGTAGGCTGCGCTATACGGTGCAAGAACGGTAAAATCTACACCGGCGTAAATTGCGACGGTATTCACGGCTCCTGCGCGGAGTACATCACTATGGGAATCGCCATTTCTGCGGGAGAACGGGAGTTTGACACCATTGTTGCGGTACATGAAAAGCACCTGAACTGCGTCATTCCGCCCTGCGGGAACTGCCGTCAGATGCTGTTTGAATATGCGCCGGATATTAAAGTGATTGTAAACGATGAAAACGGTAATTTGATAAAAGTCGCTGCCAATGACCTGCTGCCCTTTGCATGGAAGCCGGTTATTTGCGAATAGGTACATAATGTTAAGTGCGTTTGGAAACAGGAGCGATTTCAAAGGTTTTACAAGGACGAAAGCTAAGGCCGCCCAAGAGTTGGAAGGAAGAGAATTATGGAGAAATATTACGAAAAATATGAACAACGCTACAAGGCGGTCTACGCTGCTGGAGCAGATCAGTGGGGATATACCCCAGACGATACCACACTCAATGCGGTATTGCGGAACTGGGTCAGCGCTCATGATCTGCAAGGAAAAACCGTTCTGGAGCTGTGCTGCGGAGAAGGCGGTGCAGGTGTCATTCTGTCCAAGCTGGGGTGTGGTTATCATGGAATCGACCTTGCTCCATCGGCGTTGGAAACTGCAAAGCGGCTTCTCGGTCCATTTCCCGCCGCTTCAGTGGAGCGTTTGGATCTTGCTACGGAGATAATCCAAGGAGAATATGACGCCGCCCTAGATGTTATGGGGTTCCATATGCTGCTAGCCGACCAAGACCGTGCAGCATATCTCAGGAATGTCTATCAGGCACTAAGCCCAGGTGCACCTATGCTGTTCTTCAATGAGGCGTACTCGGCAAACGGATATGAAGGCACCGTGGACAGCTACGAACAATGGCTCGAAATCACAGGCGAGGATTTTGTGGGCGCTGTGAAAAAGTATGCGAAGAAGGGTTCCGAAAAAGTGGAGGTCATGATTCCGAGAATGCCCGGACGTTATATGCGGGAATCCGGCTATCGGGCAGAGCTTGAGGCAGCCGGGTTCGTTGTGGATGAATTCCGTATTGAGAATGACTGGCGGGCAAGTATTTTTGTACATAAAGGGGTAATGGCATTATGACCGTCGTAAAATTCTATGACAATGTTGCGGATGCGCTTTTGAAATTTGCGGTAATCGTTGCGAGTTACAACGGGCAAAAGGTATTCTGCAAACACAGGAACCGTGATACCTGGGAAATTCCCGGTGGGCACAGAGAGTACGGCGAGACAATCCTTGAAACAGCCAGGAGGGAGCTGTACGAAGAAACCGGTGCAACCTTGTTTTCCATCACCCCGGTCTGTGTGTACTCCGTAACTGCCGATGATAATTTTGATGGGCAGGAAACCTTTGGAATGCTGTATTATGCAGAGATTACCGAACTTGAAAAAGAGCTTCACAGCGAAATAGAGCGAATTTCAATCATGGATCAGCTTCCAGAACGGTGGACATATCCAGAAATCCAGCCACAGCTTTTGCAGAAAGCAATTCATGCACTAAAATGACCTAAAATGAGGTGCAAAATGATTTTAACGACACCCCGCTGCCAAATCCGCAGCTTCGCTAAATCCCACATTCAATCTGCCCTTCCGCTGTTCACCAATAAACAGGTTCGCGCCTTTTTAGGCGGTCCTATGCCAGCGGACTGGGCTGAAAAGCGTTTGGAGCGCTGGGCTACCGCGGAATCCGACAGCCAGTATTTTGCCGTTACGCTGCTGGATGGCACTTTCATTGGATTCATCGACATTTCGCCTTACCATGAACCGAAATATCAGGAGCTTTCCTATCTGTTTCTCCCGGCGTTCTGGGGGTATGGCTATGCCTTTGAAGCCTGTCAGGCAGTGCTTCAATATTGTGAGGAGACGCTGGACTTGAAAACAATCGTGGCAGAAACCCAGAGTGCCAATACGCGTTCCAGAGCCCTGCTGGAGCGGCTGGGGTTTACTATGGTGCGGCAGTTAGAACGCTTTGGGGCAATGCAGTGCGTGTATGAAAAAGCAAATCGTTTAAGCAATGAGATTCGGCATAACTGAGTTACCGCTTGTATTGGAGGGACGTTACCATGGAACACATTAAAAAACTGATTGGTCAGAAAATATACCTATCCCCGCTGCAAGCGGAAGATTCCGAGCAGCTTTGCCGCTGGAGAAATGACCTTTCCCTGACCCAGCAACTTGGAAGTCCCACGCAGCTTTCCAGTATAGAATCTGAGGAAGAACGAATTCAGCAGTACAACAGCGGAGAGGAACATCACTTTGGAATCTTCTCTCTGGAGGATAATTCCCTGCTGGGCTATTGCGGAATCCGAGATTTCAACTGGCTGCACCAGTCTGCCAGAGTTGGAATTTTTATCGGTGACACGAAGCATCAAGGCAAGGGCTATGGGACAGAGGCCATGGCGCTGCTGGTGGGCTTTGGCTTCGACTATCTCAATATGCACAGCATTTCCCTCAGTGTGCTGGATTTCAATGAGCGAGCAATCGCCAGCTACAAGAAAATCGGCTTTCGGGAGTATGGTCGCAGACATGAATCCTATCGTTTGCACGGGCAGTGGCATGACTGGGTCGAGATGGAGATTCTGGAGCAGTGGTGGAGAGAAAGAAAACCGAAATAATAATTGCAGAGGAGAACCCACAACATGAATCAGTGCATTTTTTGCAAGCTATTAAGCGACCATACCGCAAAAATGATTTATAAGGACGATTTCACTTTCACGCTCTCTATATTGGAGGAACCATATGGATCATGTACTTATTATTATCGCTGGAATGCCTGCTGCGGGAAAGACTACTTTTGCAAAATATTTATCTGAAGAATTACGAATTCCGCTTGTTTGCAAGGACCGTGTTAAAGAGATTCTTTTTGATAAACTACACTATGATGCAAAAGCCAAATCTGAAACCCAGAAGTTTGGTGCGCTGGCATATAGCCTATCCTGGTACTTTTGTGAGGAAATAATGAAAAGCGGACAGCCGTTGATTTTTGAAAGTAACCTTGGAGCGGAATGTCCTTCCGAATTAAGAGATCTTGTGCAAAAGTATCGTTACTATGTTATTTCGGTGGTATTTGATGGCGATATGCAGATAATCCATCAACGTTTCCTTATGCGCGATCACAGTGTAGAGCGCCATCCGGGACTAGTTTCTGGTTGCCGTTTTGATACGCTAGATGATTTTCGAAATGCAGTTGAGGCTTGTCGCACCTTTTCCTATGGAGAGCATGTGATTCGAGTGGATACTAGTGATTTTTCTAGGGTATGTTACCACAATATAACCCAAAAGATTCTGTCTTTGGACAAGCAGAGCAAACTTATATAAGTTTGCAAAACAGACGCAGTTCAGGCAAGAACTGCGCGAGGAAATAAAAACTGCAGAAAATAAATTGAACTAAGGTGGAGGTTAGTTAGCATGACAGTTGATGTATATCAAAATGTCCTGACCTTGAAAATGAACATTATCTTTTGAGAATGGTAAAGAAAGAGGACAAATCCGACTTATTAAAGGTATATTCTGATGAGAAATCTGTTCCGTTTTTTAACAGCGATGACTGCGGCGGCGACGATTTTCACTACACAACTGAGAGCCGGATGGAACAGGCGATTGATTATTGGCTATGGGAGTATAGCAGGAAGGGCTTTGTCCGATGGACGATTGCAGCAAAAACGACAAATGAAGCAATCGGCACAATAGAGCTTTTTCATCGAGAATCCAAGGACTATTTTACAAATTGCGGCTTGCTGAGACTGGATCTTCGCAGTGATTATGAAATTGCAGGGGAGATTGCCAAGATACTAAAGTTGATCGTCGGCCCGGCCTATGCGCTTTTTCATTGTGATAAAATTGCTACGAAAGCGATTGCAGCAGCGATGCAGCGGATTGCAGCCTTAAAAGCACTGGGATTTACGCAGTCAGCGGAAAAGCTGATTGGGCATGATGGGACGGAATATGGTTCCTACTTTGTGCTAGAGCGGTATTGCCTTTGTTGAATAGGCAACTTATAAAACGCTTTGATATCATCTATCTTTGGCAGCAATCTTTGCTTTCGAGGATGTGAAGATAAATCCGATTACGAGAGGAGATGTTGTGTTATGAAAAATCTTGTACGCACACACGAACCAGGGAGGGCTAACGTATAAGGTTCTCCCGACAACTGGAGGAGAATTATGACACAGTTATATTTAGCCCCGATGAAGGAAGAACACATTCCATTTCTCTATGAGCTGCTAAACATTCCAGAGATCATGGACGCGCTTCATATGACACCAACGACCATGGGAAACTGGCAGGAAGCATATGGCATATGGGCCAGCGACCCGGATGAGGAAAACTACATTGTTGAATCCGGATCAACGCCTGTTGCATGGCTGTCTCTGAATGGCCTTGCCGCTGGAATCACCGCATGGATCAAAATGCTGGTGGTGCATCCCCAGTATCAGCGCGCAGGTGTCGGAACATTTGCAATCGCAGAAGCAGAGCAGATCCTGAAAAGGCGCATTTTTGACAAGCTGTGTATCCAGACTACTGCGGATAACCTTCCGGCGCAGCAATGCTATGAGAAGTACGGATTTTCCCGCATTCCATCTGTGAATCAGGGTAAGTTTATTTATGAGAAAGCAGTGCCGCCGAATATTCAGACATTCGCAGAATCTACGGATCAAGAAGCTACCATGCAAGCTATTTTTGATTGTGACTGGCGGGCGGCAAAGTTTCTGGCGCAGCTTCTCAAGGAAAACCGCTTAGAGGAATATGTGGGAGAAGGAACGCTGTATCTTTTATGGTGCGGTACAGAGCTTGCCGGGTTCATCATCCTGGGCAAAAAGGACGGTCTGCCTGATCCGAACCGTACCCCGTGGCTCAGCTTCCTATTTGTTGCGCCTGCATACCGTGGACGCAACCTTGGAAAACGGCTTATCGACCATGCTTGCGAGGCGGCAAAAGAAAGCGGACACCAGCAGGTGTTCCTGTACACGGATCACGAAGGACTCTATGAAAAGTACGGTTTTTCCTATTTGGAGTCCCGAAAAGACGTTTGGGGCGATATGAGCCGAATTTATATGCGGACACTGTAACGCTGAGAATGGACAGCAGAGCGTATATGTAGGGCGCATATACGCTCTGCTGCACAGTGCGGTAATAATCAGATGGAGAAAGGCGGGGCGCTATGCTGGACAGAAGCATTCCATATTACAATATCATTATGAAGAAGAATGCGCCCACAACCGTTTCAGTTCTTGCGCTCCCGCCCCAATTTGAGCTGCACACCTACAGACCGGGTATAGAACAGCAATGGGCGGAGTTGGAACATGAAATCGGAGATTTTCCGTCCGTGCAGGAGGCAAACACATATTTTGCCAAAATGTATTTGAGTAGACCGAATTTGCTGGCTCGGCGCGGCATTTTCGTATCGGACAAGAAGTCCGGCTGCTTGGTCGGTGCCTGCATTGCATGGGTCGACGAACGGAATGGTGCGCCTGTTTCCTCCTTGCACTGGCTTATCACAAAAGAGGCGTACCAGGGCAGAGGGATTGGCTCCGCCTTGATTGCGGCTGCGCTAAGCATCTATGAAAAAGAGAATGCGTTCCCGGTTTATTTGCATACTCAGCCATGGAGCTATCAGGCGGTTCGGCTATACCATAAGTTCGGATTTCGGCTCATGAAGCAAGAGTCCTTCGCTGGGTATGAAAATCAGTATGCGTTGGCGGTTCCGGTTCTTGCACGCTACATAGAACCGGAATGTATGCGGGAATTGATTGAGCGGAGCGAATAATGCCATGATGCAAACCGTATAGGTCAACCTGTGCAAGAGGCTGATACCATGATAAACCGTTTGCGTTTTACGTCAAAATACGGTATACTCAATCCAAAGGAGGGATGCCCTATGGCACCTGTTTATCAGAAAAACGTAAAATACACACTGGCATCCCATGCGGTGGAGCGCCTGCGCCCTAGCGATGATGCTATTAAACTGATGCAGAAAATGTCCGATGGGAAAATCAGCGCGGATGATGCCGTGAATCAGCTGCTGAAGAAGTATGGCGTATCTCAGGGAAAGCGCCATGGCTGAGAGCTTTAGCCGCTACGACGTATATACCGTCACGGGTTCTATCTATTGCTATCGGGACACCAATGTTCTGCGGAATCGGCTTGAAATCAGGGACAATCAGCAGCTTCGGATTGTGGAGGCTGATATTACGGCAGTACGGCAGAATGATCTACTGGAGACTCCGATTCTGGGGCGTTTTACATCCAATCATCTGTGCCGGATTCATAAATATCTCTTTGGGGACGTGTATCCCTTCGCGGGCCATTTCCGGAAAGAAGATATTATGAAGGGGACGACGCGCTTCTCGCCTCATAGAGAGATAGGGCCAAAGCTGTCTGCGCTATTAAAAAAGCTGAAAGCTGAGAATTATCTCCATGATCTGAGTGCAGAGGAGTTGACGTCCCGCAGCGCCTACTATCTGGCAGAGCTGAACTATATCCATCCATTCCGGGAGGGCAATGGGCGTTCCATTCGAGAGTTTATGCGGCTTCTTTATGCACGGGCTGGATATGATGTTCATTGGGATGCCGTTGAGCCGGAGGTGCTGCTGCAGGCGATGGAGGAGTCTGTGTATCGGACGGCGATGCTGGAAGCAGTGCTTGCGGAGTGCTTGGAAAAGCAGAGTTACTGACCAACTTCGTAATCCACGACAAGAAAAACGCCGACATACCAGTTACATAACCCGGACTGGAATACCATCTATTTCGTGCTATTCGTGCTTCTGGTCGAAATATCCTTCGCCTAATAGCGCTGGTTCATCTTTCTTCTTTCATTTAAATCACTGCTGATTTTGTGCGAAATCAGCAGTTTTTCCTTACTGGTCATATTGGAATGGAGTTTTTGCAGAGAATGGTATTTTGTCACCCTATATAAAAGAGAAGAAAATATAAACACTATTTATGCGTTAATGCTTTTCCTCTACGATAAGTATCTGCTAATTACGTTATTTACCATCTTCGCTTTTGTCAAAAGGCCGAAATCGTATTGCCTTATTTTTCAAACTCTTGTATAATAAGATGTAAATTATGTGTTTCATGTAAGTGCAACGGAGAATCAACCAGATTCATTAGCTCTAAAATTTGCATAATTTCACTTCTGGAGACTAAGAATATGCAGCAACTGATTTTCACGAAGGAGATGTTCATACTTGTCGAAGAATAACAATAATTTTTTTGTGAAGAAGAATGATTGGTCTATAATTAAAGATAAACTCCTCCAGTGTTATTTAATGCCATATTTTCAGAAAGTGCTTATGACCGGGAAACCGATCTACTACGTTGACTGTTTTTCTGGGAAAGGGAAATTTGATGACGGAACTGATGGTTCCCCGCTCATTGCTTTACGCATAAGAGATATATGTCTGTCGCAATCAAGACTCCTGAAGAAAGCCGGGGCAATAAAAACGTGCTTTATTGACAAAAACTATGGGACTGAACTATCTTTTAATATTGATGCTGCTGCACCAACTTATGACAAACCCGAAGTAATCTCAGGAAAATTTGAGGATAATATCGAGAAGTGCCTTCGAGATAAGCAAGGATACAATGTTTTTTTGTATATTGATCCGTACGGGATCAAGGCACTCGATTCCAATCTGTTTGATAAGTTTCAATCATATGGTTTCACCTCGCTTGAAATGCTTATCAATTTTAATTCATTTGGATTTTTCCGTGACGCTTGTCGGGTTATGAAGGTTGATTGTCAAAACGATTCTGCACTAAATGACCTTGAAGACTTGGTCGAGTATGATCCTACCACAGTTGATAGTACAACACAGTCAATGGAATTGCTGTCCAGAATTGCTGGTGGTGATTATTGGAAACAAATTGTCATTGAGTTCAAAAAAGGAACGCTTGACGGCTATGCAGCGGAACAGCGGTTATCATATGAATACAAGCAAGAATTAAAAAAGCGATATACCTATGTCCTAGACATGCCAATTCGATTAAAAGCAAATCAGCGACCTAAATATAGAATGATACACGTCTGTGATCATGAAGCTGGATGTTTTTTGATGGCACAGAATATGCAAAAACGAAAAGATGAACTATTTATCAACATCCAACAGGATGGACAATTGTCTCTTTATAATATGACTTCACTAGGTAGTTCCTCGGCAGAGGGAGAAACATACACTCGGAATGAGATTTTAGAAAAAGTCAAACAACACCTAAAAGTTGTGCCATCATGTATTGGTATTACGAAATTTTTGGCATCGTTTATGACCGAAAACGGATTAATTTGTGAGTTCAAAATGATATATGACATTCTGAATGAGTTAAGCGCATCCGGAGTAATAGACATCATACGCCAGCCTAGCAAAACACTACAGAAACGTCCGACAACTTTTTGGGAGGAAAAGAAGGGACAGTCTGTTACTATACGGAGGAGATAATAATGAAAAAAGTCAAAGGATATATTCAACGCAAGACCATGCTTTATGTTACAGGTGTGGAGTATGGTGATTATACTATGAATCATGTTTTTGGTTGTGCCCATGGTTGTAAGTTTCCATGTTATGCCTATTTGCAAAAGCGTAGATTTGGGCAAGTCTCCTCATACGAACAATGGCTGGAACCGTATCTCGTATCAAACACACTAGAGCTGCTTGATAAAGAAATTCCAAAGCTCCGTAGTCGAATCCACTCGGTCCAATTATGTTTTACAACTGACCCATTTATGTATGGATACGAGGAAATATCTCAAATGAGTATTGCGGCTATAAGGAAACTAAACACAGCAGCAATAAAGTGTACGGTACTTACAAAAGGGGTCCTACCGCAAGAATTGTCAGAATTGTCCAAAGATAATGAGTACGGAATTACGCTTATTTCTCTTAGTGAGGAATATCGAAAGAAAATGGAACCCAATGCAGCCCCATATGCGGAGCGGCTTGCGTCTTTACGCTTCCTTCACGATAAAGGTTGTAAAACATGGGTAAGCATTGAGCCATATCCCACCCCGAATCTAATTATTCAGTCGTTGAGTGAACTTTTAGAAAGTATCTCGTTTGTCGATAAGATTATTTTTGGGCGAACAAATTACAGTAAAGAAGTATCATCATATAAGGGGCATAAAGAGTTCTATAACAATGCGGCTCAGCAGGTTATTACATTCTGCGAGAATCATAATATTAGCTACCACATTAAGACTGGAACTTTGACTCAGAAAATGTAGCAAATTACTTGCAATTGTAGTATCAATCTGCAGTTAATCGAAGGCAGCTCCAGATACAGCGCTAAATCGGCATTGAGATTATTATGACCGCAATAAAAAGTAATGAGTAAGTGTTCATACAGGTTTATTTTATGCCAATGAATATAATTAGCTCCCTGATGTAGCTTTGATTATTTTTATACTTTTTAGAGGAACACGGTTTCCGAGTTTTATGTTGGAGTACAGAATATGATAATTGATTATAAAGAAATACCACCGGCGAATACGTCAAGTGGAGAGCAAGATACATTTGAATTATTTGCCCGAGATTTTTTAACGGAAATACTTGGGTTTCGTATTATCTCACAGCCAAACAGAGGTCCTGATGGCGGAAAGGACATACTGGCAGAAGAAACACAACGCGGTATGCTGAGTGAAACAAAATTTAGGTGGTTAATTAGCTGCAAGCATTTTGCGCATTCCGGTCAGTCGGTTTCAGAAACGCAAGAGCAAAACATAACAGACCGTATAATACAGCATAAAGCCAATGGTTTTATTGGGTTTTACTCAACACTTGCTAGTGCAGGGCTCGGAAATCGTCTGGATTCCATCAATAAAACATACAAAACAGGCGTATTTGATAAAAGTATGATAGAACAGAGAATCCTTGATGCAAATAATACATCGTTGCTAGAGCGCTACTTCCCGTTATCATTTCAGCGTTGGAAACAACAAAACAACCAGCCTGCTTTGCTGCTTACTGAGTACCAACCACTCCGCTGTGCCATATGTGGAAAAGATCTTCTGAAAAACAAGTCTGAAGGGATTATTCTTTTTGTAAAGAAATTTGATTCACGAGAAATAGAAAATGTTGTTGCTGTTTGTCGCGGTGACTGTGATTGTAAATACGAAGACCGCCTTAGGGAGAACGGATATGGAAATGGGTGGGAATCCATAGAGGATTTTGTGCTTCCCACCATTTACTTAAAACGACAATTAGCGATAATTAACATCTTGTTTTATAACAATTCATATGAGAAATTCTCTCGTGATGGTATAGAGGCTTATAAGACTGTCCTTATTGCATTATCACAATTGGCTTTGCGAGAGTGTACCGAAGGAGAGAGAAAGCGAGCGTTTGAACTAGCAGCGCTCGAATACTAGTATTGTCTACCCTAATTTTTAAACATAACAGTGAAAAACTGTGATTGAAGGTTTCACTATCGCTGTATACGTTGTTCAATCGACCACCCGCTGTCTGAATTGTCTAGCCAGAGGGTGGTTATTTTAACCCATCATACTCCGACATCCAGTTCTTTGTCTGAACAAAGTCTTTAGCCTCCATACGTTTGGACTATACATCTTGACTTGTTCCCCTTTCTATGTTATTGTCAACCTATCCCACATGGAGGTTCTGCAATGATTTCTTTCCGTTATCTGTGCAATAACAATCGCATCCGCTAACACGGCAACATTATGCTGTGGGAGGCTCAGTAGCACTGGGCCAAATTTGTTATGCACATTGAAAGGAAAAATCATATGGAACTCAACAATTCTGTTATAAAACATTACCTTAGAAACTGCCTGTTCATCACTGGAACTGCATACGCCGGGAAGTCTACCATGTGCAAAATGCTGGCAGAGCAATATGGACTGATTCACTGCCGCGAAAACTACATGCTGGATGAAGCCTTGAAAATCGCAACTCCGAAGGAGCAGCCCAATCTCAGCTATTTTCTCACTAAGCGGGATTGGCAGGAGTATTTGAACCGAACCCCAGAGGAATATGCAAATTGGATCAACGGAAACGCCCGCGAGATCACCAGCTTTGAAATTGCGGAGCTGATTCGTATCTCGGAACACCAGAAAGTTATTGTTGACACAAATATTCCCTTGGACGTACTGCGGAATATTGCGGGGTATCATCAGGTTGCGGTTATGCTATCCCCGCAGAAAATGTCTGTTGACAGCTTCTTTGACCGCGCTGACCCTGAAAAGCAGTTTCTTCTTTCGCAGATTCGGGAATCCGACAATCCAGAGCAAACCATGAGCAATTTTAGGGAGTGCATTGCCAGAGTCAACAGTCCGGAACAGTATGACACCATGAAAAACTCCGGATTCTTTACGCTTGTTCGTGAAAATACGGAAACTGACACCCGTTGCGAAACCGCGAAAAAACTGGCGCTACATTTTGGACTCTCTGTGTGCGTACAGCGGCTTACTCCTTACGGCGCATACTGGAATGAGCTGATTCAGTATGCTCAAAACTGCTCGTGGGAATTTGTCGGCCCGCATCTAGCGGATATTATGCGCCGGGATATATTTACGGAGTGGGAGTCTGTGTTTGTTTGCCTTGTAGGCGGCGAGATTGCTGGCTTTTGTACATTCTTGAAGGAAGATTTTTACCCAGAAAACCGCTATTCGCCATGGATTAGCACCATATTTGTGGATGAAAAGTTCCGTGGATACAGGCTCAGCCACCGCATGATCGACAGCGTGATTACATACGCAAAATCCTGCGGTTTTTCCAAGGTGTACATTCCTTCGGATATGAGCGGCTTTTATGAAAAATGTGGGTTCACGCCTATTGATACCCTCACAAATTACATTGGAGATACCGATACCGTATTCATGAAGGAAATCTGATCTATAAGAGGCGTAAAAGGGTAACAGATTTTGTGGGGGCATCCCGGCTTTTGCTGGAGCACCCCCACATATCATCCCACATCAATTATCTCTGCACAAACGATCTCCCGTACGGCTGCTTTCGCAGAATTCATTTCCCGTACCCAACGAACCGAATCATCCCGTTTGAGTGCCTCCGTAATTCCGCGCTCTGCTATGAGCCGCTCCGTGAGCTTCTCCGCCATCTTCGCGGCGCACTGGTCGATTCCTGCAAGATAATCATCCAGCTCCCCAGACATCAGCAGTGTCACATAGGTACTATGCCGATACTGCCGGAGAAACGCTTCATGCCGCATCCCCCAAATGCCGGGGGCTGCGCTGGATTGTTGTGTGTTCATGTAAAACCTCCTGTTCCTTTCGATACGATGACAGGCAGAATCAGCCGAAACAGCGAACACGAATTTGACCAGAATTTTGACCAGAATGACAGCGAAACATATCAAAACACCATAAAATCATTAGATTTTTTGAAACGAAAAAGCCAGTCAAAACGATCAAATTGTATATTATTCCGAACTATTTCCACCTGTTTTTATATTGGGGCTCCATGGCATTCAAGAGGTCAGCGGTTCGATCCCGCTTATCTCCACCAAAACACCGGAAATCATGTGATTTCCGGTGTTTTTGCATAAATATGCTATGGTGGGGGGATAACGGGGGCTACTGAGACTGTCAAAGGGAAGCTTATCATCTCAATTTTTTGCACCAATTCCGGGATTTAGCACTGTCCGGAGCATTGAGGCTGACTGCACAAAATTTACAAAAGATGTGAAGTGCTGAGACACTAAGAGTTATGCTTCTTTCGTTGACAGTCTTTTTATCCCTGTGCTATGATGTAGTCATCGATAAAATGCTCTTTATGGGAGACTGCTGCAGAGTCGGCGTGTGGGCATGGCCTGGAATGGGTAAAAGGGTTATGGATTCAGGAGATACACCCCAGCATTAAGATACGCCGCAAATGTGAGCCGGAGGGGATATGGAATTTGCAGCTTTGCCGCCCTAGTGGAAACTTGGTGGAAGGACCGGATCATCCATAGCACCAGCCCACACAGCAGAGCCAGCCAGAGCAGTGCGCCGCCAAAGCACTGCATGCGGAAGAAAAATATGGGCCAGAGGAAATTGACTGCCAGCTGCCAGAGAAACAGTTGCAGACTGCTGTCACGCTGCTGCGATGGATCGGACAGAGCAATTTTTGCGGCGCCAACGCCCATCATTGGGTACAGAATTGTCCAGATGATGGGGATAGTATGGCGGGTGGCGAGAGTGGCGGCATCTCGATGACTTCACGGTACAGTTCAACGCTGTCCCGGATGAGCCAGCCGGAAAGGGCCCCTGCCGCTTCGGCAATGATGATCCAGAATAAGTAGGCACGTATTTTTTAAGTGAGATCACCTCAAATAAGTATATGCTGCGATGCGGGCGCATAGCCCGAGAAAATGGGGGACATTTCGTATGGTCAAAGGTAATACACCAGGTTCGCACAAGATCATTTTGCTCCGGGGCAACTCTGGCAGCGGAAAGACCACCCTTGCCCACGAACTCCAGCATGCGCTGGGACGTGGAACACTGGTAATTTCTCAGGATGTGATCCGTCGGGACATGCTCTGGGCACGGGATACCGGCGATGGTCCGGCTCTACCACTGCTGATGCACTTGGTGCGGTATGGCCGGCAGCATTGCGAATATGTCATTCTGGAGGGAATCCTGTTTTCTGAGACATACGAGCCCTTGTTTCACTGCGTACAGTCGGAGTATACCCCAGAGAGTATCTATGCTTATTACTATGACATTCCATTTGACGAGACTCTGCGCCGTCATGAGACAAAGCCTAATCGTGCCGACTTCGGGGAAGAGGCCATGCGTGATTGGTGGAAGGAGAAGGATATGATCGAATTTCTCCCCGAGAAGATCCTGACAGAGGCGCTGAGCTTGGATGAGGCTTCGAAAATGATCCTGTCAGATGTCACCGGCCATACAGAAATAGAATACAAATGATAAAAGAGAAGCTAAGAAAAAGTGTAAAAAACAAGGGGCTGGATTTGGATGTATTGCTGAAATGAAAAAATATGCCCCCGAATAATTGACATTACACTTGGTGGATATGTTATGGTTCAAGTGAAATCAAGTGATGAACGGGGGCGTTTTTATGAAGATCAAAGAATTGAGCGAAATAACCGGCTTGACGAAGCGCACGATCCGCTTCTATGAGGATGCGGGGCTGATTCACCCGGAAAAGAGCAACCGGAACGGAAGAGATTTTCGGGAGTATTCCCAGCAGGACGCAGAGCTTTTGCGAGAGGTAATCGTTCTCAGAAAAGCCCGCTTTACCATTGACGAGATTCGTGGTATGCAGAGCGGTGCTCAGCCGGTCCATGAGATATTCCCGGAATACTATCAGCGCATGCAGCAGGAGAAGCGGGAGCTGGATCGGCTGATGCCGGTGCTGGCAGTCATCTCAGAGCAGAGCATTGATACGGCGGCGGAGCTTGCGGCACAGATTTCCGATATTACAGCAGAATTGAGTCTTCCTTATTATGATGTGCATCCCCATTTCCGGTACATCGATGAGCTGGAGGAAAAGCTGGGCAGAAAGGACGCGAAAAAGAAGCGCAGGAAAGCAGACTGGCAGCAGACTATGGCCATGACACAGGCATCGACTTTGGTACAGTGCCATACAAAGCCCGGTGTTCGGGACGGAAGCATGCCCGGCGCATCCGTACTGATGACCATGCGGATGCTGGATGATGAGAAAAAGTAAAAAACGATTTGTGATGGAAGCCCCCGGCAGACCAAGATCTGCCGGGGGCACTGCTATGCTCTGTGAAATTTGGTTAATGACGTCTGAGCGATGATTTTTGATCCTGCAAACTGACGGATGGATTTGGACCCTTTAATTTCAGGCTTCGATGGGGATGCCTCCTCGTGCTTACAAAATTAGCTGCGGCATTCGGTGTATGAGTCAAATATAGCGAATCTTTTCCTCCAGTGGCTTACGCTTGGGTGCCGTGGGGCTCTCAGCGGGATAGCCCATGGACACAATGGCAGTGACGTATTGATCTTCCGGCACATCCAGCAGAGTGGGCACCCTGTCCTCGTCATAGATGCCCATAATGCAGGTGCCCAGCCCCTGAGCCCAGGCGGCAAGGCAAAGCGTCTGGCAGGCAATGCCCGCATCAAACATCTCCCAGCGGTCCTCCTTCTTTGTGGAGAAGCTGCCGTCCCGCTCATAGGCACAGCGTTTTTTTCGGGTGGTCATTACGATGACCACCGGCGCAGTGGAGACGGTCTTTGCGTTGTAAGGGGGCAGGGCTTCCATCAAAGCGGCCTTCATTTCAGGGGTGGTGATCACAGTATAGCCGGGGGTCTGCGTGTTTTTCCAGGATGGAGCCATCTGTGCGGCGGCAATAATGGCGTCCAAAGTTTCGCGGGAAACAGGCGTATCTTTATAAATGCGTACACTTCTGCGCGTTAATATGTTTTCCATGGCTTCCATAACAGCGCTTCCTTTCTGAATGACAAGTGAATTGAAACTGCCCGTTCGGACACCTTTGCAGCCCGACGGGGAACACTATTATGATACACAAATGGAAAGCAGATGTCCAGTGCATGTTTGAATACACTGGACATCGACTTGTGCGGTATGTTCAACGATGCCCGGTCAAGCTGGGCGTTACCCCCCCGTGCCCGGCTTCAGCGGGCCGTAATAGTAGCTGGCTGTAGCGCCGCCATCAATAAGAAAGGTGGATCCGCTGATAAACGCACCTTTGTCGCTCATGAGCAGCTCGGCCACATTTGCCACCTCGTCTGCTGTGCCGGGGCGGCCGGCGGGACACTTGGCAAACATATTCTTGTAGAAATCGCCACGGGGACCATTGAATTCGTCCAGCGCCAATGGCGTGACAATGATGCCGGGGCAATGGCATTGAGCTGCGCACCACGCTTGCTCCACGCTACTGCCTGTGCCATAACGCGCTTTTCATTGCAGCGCTTGGCCAGCTGGTAGGCGTGGAGGGTATCCCGGATGTTCTCCGGCTGTAGAAAGTCCAGAGAAAGCAGCTCCCCTGCGGGGGTAGTGGCGAGCTGACAATCCTGCTGGACGGTCAGGGCAGGCATACGCCAGCCGGACTGGCTGGATATGGTGACACCCACACCGCCGGGCGCAATGACCTTGCCCACTTCCTCCAGCAGCACCGCCGTACCATAGAGATCAACCTTCAGAATTGCCTCGATCGGGGCCTGACTGGGAGACACGCCTGCGGCATTCACCAGCATTTTGATTTCGCCGTACTTATAGCAGGGCGCTAACGCTCATAGCCCAGACATTGATTTTCTGCTCTGATGTTTCCAGCTGAGGGCCGCCATTAGAATCAAACTGCACTTGCATCTCGCAGGCAATTTTTGCACCAGCGCAGGCTTTTTTCATATCCTTGATTACATGACCGGGCCAGCCGCCGTTTGTCATAAACGGGACAACGGTTTTACCGGAGAAGTCCTGTTTATGCAGAAATTTTTTGACAGCGGGGGCTGATCATGCACTCGGATCAGGGCTGGCAATACCAGCATGAGTTTTATAGG
>OLRG01001600.1_pt1 | contig 17794 bp, 15 predicted proteins | sample 1672331 | NCBI WGS metagenome assembly OLRG01 (sample SAMEA3136672, study PRJEB25190) | human gut metagenome
GTTTGTAGAAGGAGGGATGAAGTTGAATCTTATCATAAACCATACTTCCATGGAACCGATCTACGAGCAGATCATGACACAGATCAAGGCAGAAGTGATCGAGGGGACGCTGACTGCAGGAGATGCACTTCCCTCGGTGCGTGCACTGTCCAGAGAACTGAAGATCAGTGCCCTTACAGTAAAAAAAGCCTACGACAGTCTGGAAGCAGAGGGGATGGTCGTGACTGTCCATGGGAAGGGAAGTTTTATCGCAAATACAAATCAGGAACTTTTGATGGAAGAGCGGCGCAAGGAACTGGAGAAAGAACTGGAAGCCACCGTACGTAAGGCACGTGCCGGAGGACTGACGGCGAAGGAAATCCGTGAGTCGTTTGAGATCATAATGGAGGATGAGATATGTTAGTGCAGCTGGAGCATGTAAGAAAGAAATATGGCAGTTTTACACTGGAACTGAATATGCAGATTCCTGAGGACCGAATCATCGGGCTGATCGGGGCAAACGGAGCCGGTAAGAGTACGACATTCAAGCTGATGCTCGGGCTTATCCGCCCGGATCAGGGAACCGTGGAAGTGCTTGGCAGAAATGCCGCGGATCTTGGCGCAGAGGAGAAACTGGAGATTGGAGCCGTGTTCTCCGACAGTGGCTTTTCCGAATATCTGAAAGTACAGCAGCTTATTCCGGTCATGAGCCGCTTTTATCCGGATTTTCAGGAAAAAGAGTTTCGTGAAAGATGCGAAAGATTCCAGATCCCGCTGAATAAACAGATCAAAGAGTTTTCCACAGGAATGAAAGCGAAGCTGAATGTACTTCTTGCACTCAGCCATGGCAGCAGACTGCTGCTCCTTGACGAGCCGACGGCTGGGCTGGATGTGGTCGCAAGAGAAGAGATCCTTGATCTTCTGCGGGAATATATGGAGATCCCGGGACGCTCTATCGTGATCAGTTCACACATTTCCGGCGATCTGGAGCATTTCTGTGATGAACTGTATATGATCCATGAAGGCAAGATCGTCCTTCATGAAGAGACAGATCGTATTCTTGAGGAATATGGATTCCTCAAAGTATCAGATCAGGAATACGAGGCCCTTGACAAAGAATATCTTCTGCGTGTGAGAAAAGAGTCCTTTGGTTACAGTTGTCTGACAGACCAGAAGAATTATTATCTGGAAAACCACCCGGGGATTGTAGTCGAAAAAGGCAGCGTAGATGAGGTGATTTCCATGCTGGTGAAAGGAGAGAGATTATGAGCGGTTTATTAATGAAAGACCTGGAATTACTCAAGGTAAATATAAAAACGTATTTCATTGTTTTTGCGGTTGGGATCATTTATCTGTTTGTCCAGACAGACGGAAGTATTTTTTTCATAAGCTATATGATCTTTGTAAGTCTCAGTGTCACCGTCGGAACGATTTCCTATGACAGTTATCATTATGGAATGAATTTCCTGATGACCCTGCCATTTACCAGAAAAGAATACGTGATATCCAAATATCTGACCGCAGCAGGCGTCACACTGGCAGCCGGAATTCTTTCCATGATCCCGGGACTTCTCAAGGCACAGTCTGTTAATGCGCGGAAAGAATTCCTCGTAAGCACAGGTGCTGTTATGATCTGTGCCGGTATCTTTCTGGCAATCTTGCTCCCGATGCGCCTGAAATACGAAATCGAAAAATGCCGGATCCTCATGGTCGCACTGGTAGCAGTCATCTTCCTGCTCGCCGCCGGCGGAAAGAAAGCACTGGAACTCTGCAAAGGAAGTGCAGCCCTCCATCTCCTGAATACATTTGCCGGATGGCAGATAGCGGCTGCTATGATCGTGGTCATGGTTGTTTGTATGGCAGTGTCCGTGAAGGTCAGCGAGGGGATTATGGAGAGGAAGGAGTTTTGAGACTACAGTAGGAATAGCTAAAAAAGATATATTCAACACCTAAAAACAATATTAGTAACTAAAATATTGACTAAATAAGGAAAACTGGCGTATAATAAATTAAGAAAATAGAATTGTTCATTAAGGAGGGACGCAGGATGAATGATATTAATATGATAATTGCCAGAAACATCCTTACAATTCTTAAAAAGCAGAATAAAAAGCAGGTTGACCTTGCAGAAGCGTTGCAGACCAATAAGCAGACAATTAGTAAAATGCTTAACGGAGCACGTATGATCAATGCGATAGAGCTGAAACAAGTTTCAGATTTTCTTGGTGTTAAAATGGAAGAACTGACTAAAATTCCAGCACATATTCCAGACACAGATGTTATACATGTATTTATGGGAAAAGTTGAATCTGAACAGGCAAAAAATGCACTGCAGATCGCAGATAAACTTTCGGATATGATTCTATTCCACAGTAGAGTAAGGGAAAATGGCACAGAAATGATGGAGGTATGAGATTTCTAATGGGCGATATTATTGACGAAAGCTTATACAAAAAGCAGAACATGCAATTTGAAAGAACTAATGAAGCAGCAAAAGCCTTTGCGGCTAATTATTGCGGAAACACGATAATAAGAGACTCAATATTTGGAATTGCCTCCAATTATGCAAGAAAACGGGAATTATCCCTGGAAATACTCAGATATCCATTTAAAGATGATGAACTTTGGGCTTTTACATTCATAAAAAAAGGAACTATTTTTCTTTGTGTGAATTCCGATCTGCCTGTGTGTAAACAGATTTTTGCAATGGCACATGAACTGTATCATATTCATTGTTATGCAGAAGATATTAATACTAACACAATTACAGGTGGTTCTTTATTAGATTCAAGAACGGCAGACGAAGAGGCAACTTCGCAAGAAGATCTGGAGGCAAATGCGTTTGCCGGTCTGTTGCTAATGCCAGATGCAAGCGTGATAGAACAGTTCAAAATGTTTGGGCTTTCAAAAGAAAAACTGGACGTTGACGGTGTAATTATTTTGATGGATATTTTTGCACTTCCGTATAAAGCAGTTATTTTGCGATTGGTTGAGAGTGGAATAATTGAAGAAAAAAAGGCCAGGGAATTACTGAAAGCAGATTCAAAATACATCACTGATAGAATAAAATTGACAGGCAAAGCAGAGCGATGGCAAAAAGATAGTAATGATCTGATTTATTATGGAAGTCTGCTCGAAAATTTAAAGTTCAATTCAGAACATGATCTGCTTGTCAATACCAGAGAAAAGTCAGACAGAGCATACTTGGAAAAAATGAGCAGAGAATTTCGAAAGGAAAGATAAGGTGAAGGTATGGCAAATGAAAAATATGCTTTGCTTGACACAGATTTTATCTCCAAGATGCATCTCATACGTAAAGATGACCAAAATAAGCTGATTGATAAGATTATGGTAATGCCAAATTATACTTTTTATTGTCATGAGCAGATAAGTGTTGAACTTTTGCGTCATAATACTGTTGGACCATTGGAATGGTTTAAGGGTAAGGTTAAGAGTAAATTGATATATCTTTATAATGATGAAATGATTCTGGATGAATTGACAGCTATTTATGGAGATTTAGCATTAGCAATGTATGTTGATATGCTGAAAACCGCCTGTGATGCTTATAAGGATAGATACTTTGAAGAAAATTTCACAGAAATGTCTAAGATAAATGCCTTATATGTAGGCAGAACGGAATTTCTTGAAAAATTAACCTTAGATTGTGAGACTATTGGAGCAGGGAAGAATCTTGGCGAGTTAAAATCATATGTATTACTACAGGCTTTAAATATGAAATTTGGACAACGAGTTTATGTATTCTGCTCAGATGATAAAAATGCCCGAAATGGAATTGTTGCGATGGGAGGAGCTAACTGTATTAGTGTTTTATCCTCTTTTGTAAGACTTCAGAAGGAGATTCATTTCAGCAGGGAAGATGCAGAACCATACATTAAATCATATATGAGCTGTTGTCTGGGGAAAAATCAAACTACATTCAGAATCCAGGATACATCAAAAGAAAAACGTATGTGTAAAGTACCGTGTGAGCAGGTGTTTGATGAGATATTTGCCGGAAAGATTGATGAAATGCGAACTGGAAATTTGAAATATATATAGAGAGAATGAGAAGGATCATGGTAGATATACGTGATCCTTTTGTTATGTAAAATTTAAGAATACAAAAGATATATGATCTTGCAGATGTTTATCATTGCGATAACATTGAGCGGGTAAGCGATGACTTTATAGAAGAAGCACAGATAGGTATTGGTACATTTGACAATGTTGGAGAATGTAAATATTCAATTCCATCTCATTGGGATATTGGAAAAGTGTACAAGCGTCTTATAAAACAGGTAGCAAAGTACGAAAATATAAGTATTATTGATGCATTAATTAAAGTTTACAATTCGTTTATCAGCACTAAAATCGATGACTATAACAGCAGTGTATATTATGAAAATCCTTCGTATATATTCGAATCGTACAAAGAAAATAAAATGCTTTAAAAATGATAAAATGAAAATAATAAACCGTGATAAATTGTCACAAGTTGAAGATGGAGGAGCAGTACAAAACGTTGACCTTAAAATATTGATCTTTTGGTATACCATTCCCGTAATTAAAAGATAATAATAAGGAAATATTCGCTTAAACCATTGAATATTCCCTTATTTTATACTATTATTTAAGGGAAAGGAAGGAGGGGTAAGGGGATGCGAGACTTTAATTATTCAGCGATCAAGGACCAAAAATGGGATTCAGAAGTCTTGGGGCTGGTTGCTGCGATTTATAAAGAAGCTGGAAAACAGGAATTATATCTGAAGCAGCGTCCGAAGGAACTTGAAAAGTTAGTGGAGATTGCCAAAATACAAAGTACGGAGGCATCTAATGCAATTGAGGGAATTGTTACAACCAGTACGAGGATCCGACAGCTTGTCGAAGAAAAAACTACGCCGAAAAATCGTGACGAGCAGGAAATTGCAGGATATCGTGACGTCTTGAATATTATACATGATAGTTTTGATGCCATTCCCATCACAAGGAATTATATTCTGCAGCTTCATAAGATACTGTACAGCCATATGAATAATCCGATCGCAGGACAGACAAAGAATGTGCAGAATTATATCAGTGTGACTTATCCAGATGGTCATGTTGAAGTCCTTTTTACACCACTTGCACCATATGAAACGCCGGAGGCACTTGACAGGATTAGTGAAGAATATAATCGAGTCATAGGAAATATGGAGTTGGAACCATTGATTGCTATTCCTGTTTTCATTCATGATTTTTTGTGTATACATCCTTTTAATGATGGAAATGGCAGAATGAGCCGTCTTCTTACAACATTGCTTTTATATAGAAATGGATTTTATGTTGGAAAGTATGTTTCATTGGAAGCGAAGATTGCAAAGAATAAGGATTTGTACTATTCTGCGCTTGCTGCGTCGCAGACAGGCTGGCACGAAGGAACAGAAGATGTAGTACCATTTATTAAATATCTCCTTGGAACGATCCTTGCTGCCTATAAGGATTTTGAAGACAGAATGAGCCTGGTTGAAACGAAACTTCCTGCACTTGAGATGGTACGCAGAGCAAGCCAAAATAAGATCGGACGTTTTAATAAACAGGATATTCGTGAATTGTGTCCTACACTCAGTGACAGTTCTATTGAGGGAGCTTTAAGAAAACTGGTTGCTGCAGGTGAACTGAAAAAAGAGGGAAAAGGAAAAAACACATGTTATTTTAGGCTAACTTAATTTAGTCATAATAGGCCACAATGACTAAATTAAAATGGATGATGACGAAATTAAAAAATAACTGCAGCAACATAAAAGAAAAACTACTCCTCCTCTTAAAATAATTAACTGGCACATTTCCCCAAAATGCGTTATCCTGTAAAAAGAGAAATATACAGAACTACACAAACAGGAGGGCCATTCATGAACAAAAACCAAATTTTCATAAAAACTGGCACGGAATACAAGAAAATCACCAAAGAACTTCTGGAGGAGAGCAATCTTGCGGAGCTGATCGGTGATAAGGACAAGATGGTTGGTATCAAGCCGAACATGGTTTCGGCATCTGACCCGTCCAATGGTGCAACGACGCATACAGAGATCATCGCTGGAATCCTTGAATACCTCAAGGAACACGGTTTCCGCAGGATGATGATCCTTGAGGGATCCTGGGTGGGGGACCGTACTTCGGATGTATTTGAAGTATGCGGTTATCAGCAGATCTGCGATGACTATGACGTGGAATTCCATGACACACAGAAGGACAAGAGCTTCACAAAGGACTGCAGTGGTCTGGAACTCAGGATCTGCAACAGCGTAAAGGATGTCGATTTTCTGATCAATGTACCGGTCATGAAGGGACACTGCCAGACCAAGATCACTTGTGCTCTCAAGAATATGAAGGGACTGATCCCGAATACAGAGAAACGTCATTTCCATTCCATGGGACTGCACAAACCAATCGCGCACTTAAATACAGGCATCCATCAGGATTTTATCGTAGTCGACAATATCTGCGGTGATCTGGATTTTGAGGATGGTGGAAATCCGGTTGTGATGAACCGCATCTGGACAGCAATGGATCCGGTGCTCGTAGATGCTTATGTCTGTCAGCAGCTCCACTACAAGGTTTCTGACGTTCCATATGTAAAACTTGCCGGAGAACTTGGCGTTGGCTGCTCTGACATTTCCAAAGTGGACATCCGCGTACTGGGTGAAAATGTTCAGCAGAACATCCCGGAACGCCGCAAAGTTGTAGAAGTAGCTGATGCTGTCGAGGAAGTAGATTCCTGCAGTGCCTGCTACGGATACCTTATCCCGGCACTGGACATGCTCAAACAGGAAGGGCTTCTCGAAAAACTGCACGAAAAAATCTGTATCGGACAGGGATACAGAGGCAAAAATGGAGAACTCGGAGTCGGACACTGCACCAGAAACTTCAAGCATCATGCAGAAGGCTGCCCGCCGACCGAAAACCAGATCTATGAATTTTTAAAAGAATATATCACCAAATAAAACATGTGGGGGAATGCAGATACATTCCCCCACCTTTATCTTTCATAAGCTTCTTTCAGGATCTTCACGATCTCTTCCGTAGTAAACCTGCTGCTGTCGATACACAGATCATACTGTCCCATATCGAGCCATTTCTCATCGGTAAAGAATTCGTAATAGGATCTACGTTCTTTGTCCATCCTCTTGACCAGCTTGCGGGCAGCCTTTTCTTCGCGGTCGAGACGCTCCATGACATTCTTGATACGGGTCTCAAACGGTGCGTAGATGAATACGCTTAAGGTACGGTCCTGGAGGATATGGTTGGCACATCTTCCTACGATCACGCAGTCTTCCTTGTCCGAAAGGGAAAGGATGATATCGCGCTGGAGCTCAAACAGAATATCGTTCATCGGAATTGCCCGGTAATCCTGGCTTATCTGAATCTCATGATTTACAGGAAAACTCCATGCCCCTGGCCGTTTCTCATCCACATCAGCAAGATCGCCGAAAGGAATATTCTTGTCCCTGGCTGCGATCTCGATCAGTTCTTTATCATAAAAACCGATTTCAAGTTCTTCTGCGAGAGCCTTGCCGATCGCATGTCCACCGCTTCCATACATTCGATTGATTGTGATAATACGTTTACTCATAGTGAATCCTCCTTTCGATGGACTTTCTTTTTTCTTGTGAATATTATAACACAATAGTTAGAAAATATCTACAATGTAATAAAATAAATTGAAAATTATTTGCATAAATCGAATAAATCAGATAGAAAAAATGAATTTTAAGGTTCATTTAAGTTTAATTCATCGGGCTTTCACAGATCGCACAATAAGTGAACACACCTTTTTGTTAAAGTATATCCCAGAGACAGAGAACAGGAGATCCGATCACACGGACGGCTTGGAGGGTAAAGATGTTTCATAAGGGAAGAAAAGTGAAAAAATCCAAAAAGAAAAAAATAATAAGTCTGATCGTTGTCGTGGCAGTGGCAGGAACGTCAGGAGCGGTAGTCTACAGGAAAGTGAGACGGCCGGTGGCAGCAGCCACAGAAGTCAGCAAGGTACAGACAGCAGAAGTAAAAAAAGGAAATATCTCAAATACGATCACAGGAACTGGAAATCTGGAGCTGGATGATGCAAAGACGGTGTCGATCCCATCAGGATTGACGATCGAAGACGTTCTGGTTGAAAGCGGAGACTACGTTTCGGCGGGAACGGTTCTGGCAAACGTTGACAGCGCATCCGTACAGACTGCAATGGACGAGATCCAGAGCGAACTGGAGGAGCTGGATGAGAAAATCCGCACCTGCCAGGAAGACGAGGATGAAAATGCAGTTGTAAGCTCGGTGTCAGGCAGAGTGAAGGCGATCTATGTTGAAGAAGGATCGGATGTTGCAGATATCATAACAGAAAAAGGAGCATTGATAGAGCTGTCACTGGACGGATATATGGCAGTAGCTATCGAAAAAACAGATTCCGTAGCGGCAGGAGACAGCGTTTCGGTAACTTTATCCGATGGAACCGTAGTTACAGGAACTGTGGATACACAGGAAAGTGGCAGTACGATCATTACCGTCACAGATAATGGAACGACTCTGGGTGATGAGGTGAGTGTATCTGACAGTGACGGAAATGTGCTTGGAAGCGGTACACTTTATATTCATCAGCCATTTGAAGTCACAGCGGCAGGAGGAACCGTATCTTCGGTATCTGTGACCGAAAATGAAGCCGTCAGTGCAGATGATGAGCTTCTGGTCCTGGAAGGGACGGAGAGCAGTGCGGAATATGAAAAATTGCTGCTTGTCCGCAAGGCAAGGACAGAAACACTACAGAAACTTGCACAGCTTGCCAGGTCACCTCAGATCATTGCAGAGCAGGATGGGATCGTACAGGACGTAAATGTGGCGGCAAGCGGAACGACTTCCTCAGAATCTTCTACGCAGAGCAGTACCACCAGCGGTGCGGGAAATGCATCGCAGATGGCATATACGGGGCAGGATCTTTCTGATCTTACCTTTACACAACTCTCCTTTGATGACGGGACAATTCCGGAAATCACAGAAGAATCGGAAGATGATCCTGATAATATACCGGATGTGCCGCAGGATCAGCAGATTGTTTTTTCTATAGCAGGAAGTGGAACTTCGAGCGGTTCACTTGTAGTGGTGCCAGTGCCGGTGACAGGGCAGACCCCAGTGACAGAGATCGCTGCCTCAGATGGTGTGTATTCCGGTGTGATCACCTGGAACCCGGCTGACAATGTCTTTGCAGCAGGGCCAGAATACAAAGCATTGGTCGTTCTTTCAGCAGCAGAGGGTTATTGCTTTACCACAGCAAGTATTCAGGGAATCGAGACAGGAACCGTATCTGGTGTGCATGTGTCAGAAGATGGGAAAACACTGGAATTTCAGATTGTATTTCCGTCAACCGCAGCAGATAACAATAATAATAGTTCGGATGACCAGAAAGGAGAAAATGGAAATTCAGGACAGGAAGCAGGCTCTACTATAACAGATGGAAGTAACCAGCAGGATACAGCGGACAGCACACAGAACAGCCAAAATAGTGGCACTACACAAGATTCGACAACGGCAGGAAACAGTAACAGCCAGAGTGCACAGGCGGGTCAAAGTACCGGAAGCACAGGTGCAAGTACCAGTGGAACTACGGGCACAGCAGACAGCACTTCTACATCCAAAGAAGACAGCGCCGAAGACTCTGTAGACTCCGCCAGCCAGTACAGCACCGATGTCACAGCTTTTACGATCTCACCGGACGAGAACAGACTTCTTTCGGTAAGTGTGGATGAACTCGATATCAACTCTGTAGAACTCGGTCAGAAAGCAGTCGTGACTTTTGATGCGATCGAGGATCAGGAATTTGAAGGCGAAGTGACAAAGATCGGAAACACAGCAAGCGTCAGCGGCGGAGTTGCCAAATATACGATCACGATCACAATTCCAAAAGATGACAAAATGAAACAGGGCATGAACGCTTCCGCGACGATCACGATCGAAGACCGTGAAGATGTCCTTACCCTTCCAATGAATGCACTGCAGGAAAAAGGGGACCGCACCTTTGTATATACCGAAAAAGATGACGATGGAAATCTTTCCGGCGAGACAGAAGTGACGACGGGGCTTTCTGATGGAAGTACCGTTGAGATCACAGACGGACTGGAAGAGGGTACGACGGTGTATTATCTCCGTTCAGAGAGCAGTTCTTCCGGCAGCAGTACAGATATGCCAGACATGCAGATGCCGGATATGAGCGGGGGCGGCATGGATGGCGGCGGTATGCCGCAGATGGACGGAAACGGCGGTGGTGATATGAGTGGAGGTCCTGGTGGCGGAGGCGGTCAGGGCGGACCGGGAAAGTAGGTGACGGAAAATGAGACTTCTGCAGTCTTTTAAGATGGCATGGCATGCAGTTTCCGCAAATAAGCTCCGTACTTTCCTGACAATGCTTGGGATCATGATCGGTGTGGTTGCATTGGTGGTCCTGGTGTCCATTGCGGACGGTGCGACAACCTCTGTCACCGATGAGATCTCCGGGATGGGCTCCAGCTACCTGACCGTTACGATCAGTGATGACAAGGAAAATCCACTCAAATTAAGTGAGATTTCAGGTTTTGCCGAGCCGGATGAAGTGGATGCAGCCGCACCGATGGCAAGAACCAGCGTGACAGCAAAAAGCGGCTACACAAGCGAATCCATGACCCTGATCGGAACAACGGGTAGCTATCTGGACATCCAGAAGATGGAGATACAATACGGACGTTTTATCAAAAACGCTGATGTGGAAAACAACACCAGCGTCGTGGTCCTCACTTACGATACAGCGGTAGAACTTCTGGGAAGGGCAGATGTCGAAGGCGAAAAGATTTCTCTCAATGGCAAAAGTTTCCTGGTCATTGGAGTTCTGACCGAGGACAGTTCCTCTTCACTTACAAAAGGAACAAATATGATGAGCAGCAGTTCTGACGACGAGGATTCCGGCAGTTCCGTGGTCCTCGAAGGGTACATTCCCTTTTCTACTATGACACGCCTTGCAGATAATATCCTGAATGTGACACAGTTCTGTGCTTCTGCGACCAGTGAAGAAACTCTGGATGAAGCAGAAAATGCACTGACGCAGCTTCTTCTGGAACGGTTTGAATACGATGAGGATGCTTTTTCTATCTCAGATCAATCGGAGATCATGGATACGATGGAAAGTGTCAACAGTACGATGGCACTGATGATCGGTGGTATCGCAGCAATCTCCCTTCTGGTCGGCGGCATTGGGATCATGAACATTATGCTGGTCTCCGTGACAGAGCGTACCAGGGAGATCGGAATCCGAAAAGCGATCGGGGCCTGCAAGAGAACGATCATGATGCAGTTTCTTCTGGAAGCGCTGATCGTCAGTATCATGGGCTGCTTCGCCGGAATCGGACTTTCGTGGGTGATCCTGAAGCTTGTGGGGATTTTTGCTCCGTCCATGCAGTTTACGATGGATATGCGTGTGGTATGGATCTCCGTGGCATTTACAGGCCTGATCGGTATTATCTTCGGCCTGTATCCGGCCAACAAAGCAGCCAGAAAAAAGCCGATCGATGCACTTCGCTATTCGGGATAAAGCAGGACGAAAATCTTGTCGAACGAAAATTGTTGACCCTCACGGAGAATACTCTTATAATAATGATATCTGCAGATCGATCCATAACAACCAGGTCTTCAAAAGCCCTATCAAGAAAAAATACTTGACAGGAGCACGATTATTAAATATAATTTTCTTATAAATTACGAAAATATTACAGAAAAAATAATTTCAGAAAAGAAGACATAATGAAATTGCAAGGATTATAAGAGTATGAAGAAATCAGAATTATCAGAGAATCAGAACCCGGAGCCCGTTAAGGGTAACAATAAGATGAACAACAGGATAAAACTGCCGGCCTCATTGAGAGCCTTTGTTTCACTGACCGTATGTGCCGCTACCGTACTGACCGTATCCGGCGGCATTAAGATCGCGGACAGCCTTAACAGGCAGAACAGAGTCTATGCGGCAGCAGACAGCACAGGAAGCAGTATTTATGAAGGCGCGAATTATGATCTGCCATCAGGGATCGCAGGTGTGGCTTCTGGCGTGAGCGGAACTCCTTCTGCAGGAATGACGATCAATCGTATCGGAACTTCCTGCGAGGACGTGATCGTAGGTCAGCGCGTGCAGAAGATCACCAGCCAGGCAGTTGAGATGAATGTCAGTGAATCCATGGCAACGACCATCGACGATTTTGATTCCAAGGTCGTATCTTCTGCGAAGATGATGTCCGATGAGGATTATCAGAATCTTCTGCAGATCGTGGAGGCAGAAGCAGGAACAGAGGATATCAAGGGCAGGATCATGGTTGCCAATGTGATCATGAATCGCGTGAAATACAGTGAATTTCCGGATAATGTCACAGATGTCATCTGGGAGTACAATAACGGCGTAGCTCAGTTCTCACCGGTCGAGGACGGACGGATTTCAGAAGTCACCGTTTCACAGGAGACGAAGGATGCCGTCAGACAGGTCCTTGAGGGAACAGATTATTCCCAGGGTGCGCTGTTCTTTATCCAGAAATCAGCCGCGGCCAGGGACAATATCTCCTGGTTTGACAAGAATCTCAAGAAGCTGTTCAAGCACGGTGTACATGAATTTTATACATATCCGGATGAGGTGCTTGCAGCACACTAGAATACAGGGACAACGTATACAGCTCCGAGAGAATGAGAATCTTTCGGAGCTTTTTGAATTTTACTATGGAATTTTACACGTTACCGTGGTATACTATGACAAAAAACAAAAAAGAACCAAAGAAAGGCAGGAAGGATACATGCAGGTATTATATAAGAGCACCAGAGGCAAAGGCGAGACAGTAACAGCGTCTATGGCTATTTTGAAAGGACTTTCCGAAGACGGAGGTTTGTTCGTACCTACTTCTATTCCGAAACTGGATGTTCCTGTAGAGAAACTTGCTCAGATGACATATCAGGAAACAGCCTATGAAGTTATGAGCCGTTTTCTTACAGATTTTACAGAAGAAGAGCTGAAGAACTGTATTGCAAATGCATACGATGAGAAATTCGACACCACAGAGATCGCACCGCTTCATGAGGCAGATGGAGCTTACTATCTGGAACTGTTCCACGGTTCTACCATCGCTTTCAAGGATATGGCACTGTCCATTCTTCCACATCTTATGACAACAGCAGCGAGAAAGAACCAGGTCAAGAACGACATCGTGATCCTGACTGCAACTTCCGGCGATACCGGCAAGGCTGCACTGGCTGGTTTTGCAGATGTTCCGGGAACAAGAATTATCGTATTCTATCCGAAGCACGGTGTAAGCCCGATCCAGGAGAAACAGATGGTAACTCAGAAGGGTGCCAACACAGCAGTTGTAGGTATCACAGGAAACTTCGACGACGCACAGACCGCAGTTAAGAAGATGTTCAATGATAAGGAACTTGCCGCAGAGCTTAACGAGGCTGGCTTCCAGTTCTCCTCCGCAAACTCCATCAACATCGGCCGTCTGGTACCGCAGATCGTATATTATGTATATGCTTATGCGAAACTGGTCAAGAAAGGTGCCATCAAGGCAGGAGATGAGATCAACGTTGTTGTTCCTACCGGAAACTTCGGAAACATTCTTGCTGCATTCTATGCAAAACAGATGGGACTTCCGATCCACAAACTGATCTGTGCTTCCAATGAAAATAAAGTCCTGTTTGATTTCTTCCGTACAGGAACTTACGACAGAAAGAGAGATTTTATCCTTACAACTTCTCCGTCCATGGATATCCTGATCTCCAGCAACCTGGAGCGTCTGATCTACCGCCTCACAGGAGAGAATGCAGAGAAATGTGCAGAACTGATGCAGGCATTAAGCCAGGGTGGTGAATACACGATCACAGACGAAATGAAAGCAGGACTCGCTGACTTCTACGGAAACTACTGCAGCGAAGCAGAGACCAAAGAAGCAATCCATGAGACATTTGAGAAGGCAGACTACGTGATCGATCCGCATACAGCAGTTGCAGCAGGCGTTTACAAGAAATATGTCAAAGACACAGATGACACTCTTCCGACGGTGATCGCATCCACAGCAAGCCCGTACAAATTCACAAGAAGTGTTATGGCTGCAATCTCCAACAAGGGAGAGGGACTGGATGACTTCGCACTGGCAGATGAGCTGACCAAGATCTCCGGTGTCAAGATCCCGAGAGCAGTAGAGGAAATCCGTACAGCACCTGTTCTTCATGACAGAGTTGTAGATGCACCGGATATGCCGGCAGCAGTTAAGGACATCCTTGGAATCCACTGAGAATAAAGCAAAAAAATATCCTGACAGATCCACAGCTGTTTTGACAGTGTGGTCTGTGCAGGATATTTTTTTGTTGCACGCTTATTTTATTTTCCGGAAGGAACTTCCTGGATTCCTGTGATATCCGGCTCTGCCATCAGGGAGTAGTTCGTGTAATAAACGACAAATCCCGGTTTGGCACCGCCCGGTTTTTTGACATGTTTTTTCTGGATGTAGTCGATCTCGACTTTCGGGGCAGTGCGGCCTTTGGAGTAATAGGCTGCGAGGCGGCCTGCCTCCTCAAAAGTGCGGTCTGGAAGTTCTCCGTCCGGAGTTTTGACAACGACATGGGAGCCTGCCATCTTTTTGGCGTGGAACCACCAGTCGTTTCCGGTTGCCTGTTTGAAAGTCAGCTCATCATTCTGGAAGTTATTTTTGCCGACGAAGATATCAAATCCGTCACTGGAAACATAGTGGAATGGCTTGGACTTGGTCTGCGCCTTTGCGCCTTTTTTACCGGAGTAGTGTTTTTTGATGTAGCCGTATTCGGTCAGTTCTTCCTTGATCTGGCTCAAGTCACTCTCTGCGAGAGCGATATCAAGGGCGTTGGAGATGGATTCCAGATGCTCGATCTCGGATTCTGTATCGGCAAGCTGTTCGGTAAGAGCTTCCTCAGTACGTTTGAGTTTGCCGTAGCGGTCGAAATATTTCTTTGCATTTTCCTGAGGAGTCAGGGTCGGGTCAAGAGGGATCGTGATTTCCTCATTGGTGTAATAATTCAGGGCTTTGAAAGATTTGCAGCCCTCTTCCAGGCCGTAGCCGTAGGTATTGATGAGTTCGCCGTAAACTTTGTATTTGTCCTTCTTGGCAGTGTCTTTCATCTGTTTCTGCTGAAGGGCGTATTTCTTGCGGTTACGCTCCAGGGCAGTCTGTACGATCCTTCGAAGATCAGAAGATTTCTGACGGATACGGTTCAGGGTATCACGGGATGCGTAGTAGGTTTCCAGCATGGAAGAAACGGTCGGGAAAGTTTCACTGTGGTATTCGCTTCCGTACTGTGTCAGAGGAAGTACAGCGTATTCTACCGGCTCGTTGTCACGGTAGATGATGTTCGGTGTGAAATCTCCTTCTACGACCTGATCCATCAGTCGGCGGAAAGTGTGGTAGAGATGTGTGGCAGCAGTCTCGTTCAGAGACTGTGCGGCATCGCTTCCGTCGATGGAGGCACGGTAGCAGATCTCCTCTGCGATCAGCGGGCTTAAGCCGGTGAGAGAGGTGTAGAGTGCCTTGGATATGTTGCATGGTTTATGGCAGATCGTTTCGATGAATTCTGTCTCTGTGATCGTCAGCGGGTCAGATTTCTCCTGTGTGTGCGGAAGAAAATAATCTCTTCCAGGAAGAACCTCACGGACAGAACTCATATGAGAAGAAACGTGCTTGATACTGTCGAGGATCATGCGGTTTTCGTCGCAGAAGATGATGTTGCTGTGCTTGCCCATCAGTTCTACGATCAGGAACTTCTTACAGGGATCGCCCATCTCATTGCGGTGTTCCAGCTCAAATTCTACAACACGTTCCATGCCGGGCTGGCGGATGCTGCTGATACGGGCACTGCCGATATGCTTACGGAGAAGCATACAGAAGTTCGGCGCGGTGAGCGGACTTGGTTTGTTTTTGTCAGTGAAATAGATCAGAGGAAGAGAGGCACTGGCAGAGATCAGAAGCCTGCACTGGCCGTTTGCTCCCTTTCCGGTGATCATAAGAGCATCTGATTCAGGCTGGGCGATCTTGTTGAAACGCCCTCCATCGAGATTACGGTGTAATTCCTGAACCATTGCTGCAATGGTAATTCCATCAAAAGCCATAATAAAAATCTCCTTTAGTTAAATCAGACATTATGGAATCCCTTACCGATGATCTCACTGGTGTTGGAGATCAGAATAAAGGCGGTTGGCTGATTTTCTTTTATGTAGTTTCTCAGACGGACTGCCTGAGGACGGTTAAGCGCGGTTAAGACGATGTATTTGTCTTTTCCGGAAAAAGCACCCTGCGCGTGGACAACCGTTGCGCTTCGGTTGAGATCGTGAACGAGGAAGTCGCAGATCTCCTCCGGACTGTCACAGACAACATTGAAATATTTGGAAAGGTTGAAACTTTCGATGAAGTTGTCGATCATGAAAGAACGGACCGCAAGACCAAGGAAAGAATAAAGACCTGTTTCAATGTTGAACACGAAGCAGCCTGCAACAGTGATCATGATATCTGTCACGAGAAGTGCCTTGCCGATATCGAAACTGCTGTATTTCTTGAGGATCATCGCAATGATATCCGTACCGCCGCTGGAAGAACCGATGTTAAAAAGGATCGCAGAACCAAGTGCAGGAAGTGCGATGGCAAAACAAAGTTCCAGCATTGTCTGGTCGGTCAGCGGATGGTCCATCGGACATACACGTGAAAGGAAAGACAGTGCTACGGAAAGCAGGATACTGCAGTAGGCTGTCTTGGCAGCGAATTTACGTCCGAGCACGACGAAACCGAGTGCAAGAAGCAGCATGTTTACAATGAAAGAAAAGTCACTGGCGGAAATGTTTGTCTTATCAGCGACAAGGACCGCCAGACCTGTGATGCCGCCAAAGGTAAAGTTGTTTGTAAATTTGAAAAAATAAGTACCGACTGCCATGATCAGGGTGCTTCCTGTCAGCAGCGAAAAGTGTTTGATTTTTTTGTTCATTTTTGTATTTATCTCCTCCATTAATTAAGTACGATATGATCATATTGTAACCTTTTAAAGATGGAAATGTCAACGCACCTGTCTTTAGTTGATAAAATATTTATAAAAAAAACGAATTGACTAGAATTTTAGAATGCACTATAATAAATCTGTATGTAGAAAAGACTTGCAAAGTGAGAAAACTTATGATAAAAAGTATGACAGGCTTCGGCCATGCAGAAAAAGTTACCGGCCAGTGCAGGATCACTGTGGAACTGAAATCCGTCAATCACAGGTATCTGGACCTGAACATCAAGATGCCCCGGCGTTTCAATATGCTGGAGGGTCAGGTACGTAATCTTATGAAGCAGTATATGCAGCGCGGTAAGGTAGATGTATTCATTACTTATGAAAATCAGGGAGAGGGCAATGAATGTGTAAGATATAATCCTACACTTGCAAGGGAATACTTTGAATGTTATGCAAGAATAAGTGAGGATCTTGGCATTGAGAATGATGTAAGAACAAGTTACATTATGAGAAGCCCTGATGTTATAACCATTGAGAATGAAGCTGATGACGAAGAGATTATTAAGTCTTTAGTTATTAAGGCTATTGACGGAGCAACAGAGAGACTTGTTGAAACAAGAATTGCTGAAGGTGAAAGACTGAAAACAGATTTAATTAAGAAATTAGACGGTATGGTTTTAAATGTTCAGTTTATTACTGAAAAGTCACCGATTATTGTTGAAGAATACAAGGAGAAAATCACAACAAGGATTCATGAATTGTTAGAAGAAACTCAGAT
>OLRG01001607.1_pt1 | contig 17755 bp, 19 predicted proteins | sample 1672331 | NCBI WGS metagenome assembly OLRG01 (sample SAMEA3136672, study PRJEB25190) | human gut metagenome
GAGAACGAAGCCCCCGCGCCCCGCTTCTCAGGGTCAGCTGATTCCGGCACAGCTTAATCTGCCGGGACAGCAGTGCAGCCATGCGCCGGGTATCCGCCGTGATCTTTTCCCGCAGCTCCTGCTGATCCGGGGTGCACAGCTCCGCAGCGTTGGAGGGCGTTGCCGCCCGAAGATCCGCCACATAGTCGGAAATGGTCACATCCGGCTCATGGCCCACCGCCGAGATCACCGGAATTCCGGAACGGTAGATGGCCCGTGCGGTGACCTCTTCATTAAAGGCCCAGAGATCCTCCATAGAGCCGCCGCCCCGGCCGGTGATGATCAGATCCGCCACCTGATACCGGTTTGCATAGTCCAGCGCCGCCGCAATCTCCCCGGCCGCCTCCGGCCCCTGTACCCGCACAGGAAGAAGCTTTACCTCCGCCAGCGGATAACGGTGCCGGATGATCCGCAGCATATCATGGACTGCGGCTCCTGCCGAGGATGTAACGATAGCGATTCGGTGGGGATAGGCCGGAATGGGCTTCTTATGATTTGGGTCAAAGAGCCCCTCTGCCGCCAGCTTCTTCTTCAGCTGCTCGAAGGCCACCGACAGATCTCCTGCCCCCTCCGGGGTCATGGAGACGCAGTAGAGCTGATAGACCCCGTCCCGTGGATATACGGTGATCCGCCCCGCCGCCAGCACCCGCATACCATTTTCCGGTCGAAACCGCAGGCGCATGGCGCTGGATCGGAACATCACGCATTTCAGCTGGGACTGGCCGTCCTTTAAGGTAAAATAGTGGTGACCCGAGGGATACTTTTTATAGTTGCTAAGCTCTCCGCGGATGCAGAGCCCGCCCAGCAGGCCGTCGGTATCCAGCATTTCCTTAATGTAGCTGTTGACCTGACTGACCTCTAATATAAGCTGTTCATGTTCCATGTGATTGATTCTCCGCCAGCCATGTGAGCACTGCGATTCCCATGGCATTGTCCGTTGAGCAGGCAGGGGTTCCAAAGATTCCCCCGGCAGGCTCCATACGCTCCCGCAGAAGCCGGTTGGAGGATACCCCTCCGGTAAACACCGCAGGCAGGGGCCCATAGACGGCTCTGGCCTGCTCCGTTGCCTTTTCTATGGCATAGATCAGGCATTCCAGTACAAACCGTGCGGTATTCGCCGGACTTTCCTTCGCCATGGCCGCCGCCTTATTCTGCATACCGGACAGGGAAAAATGCATATCCCGAACCTTGATGGCATAGGGCTTCGCCTCCCCCTGCCGGGACAGTGCATCGATTGCCTTCCCCGCCGGGAAATCCAGCCCCAGCACCTGCCCGGTCCGGTCAATGAGCTGACCGGCAGAAAGATCCTCTGTACCGCCAATGACCTGGGGCCTCAGCCCCGGCTCCACCATCAAAAGCTCTGTGGTTCCGCCGGACAGGTGCCATGCCAGGAACCGCTGTTCCATGAGCTCCATATGTCCGCCGCTCCAAAGTACCGCCGCCAGATGGCCCTCCTGATGGGAAAATCCGTGGTAAGTACATCCCATGGCAGCGGCCATACTCTTTCCGGTGCCACAGCCCGCCAGAAAGCATGGCATGTAAGAGCCCTCAATGGGCCTTGGGCGCTCGCTGGCTCCCACTGCACCGGGCGCTTCGGGCAGGGTATCCGACAGCTGCTCCGTCAGCTCCGGCAGACGCACCACATGCTGAAACAGGGCGTCAGACTGCCGAAGCCCCAGAGCGCCGGATTTAACCGTCAGGAGCCGCCCGGCATTTTCTCCCTGCTTCCCGTCAAACCACGCCACGGATGTCGTGTAGTTGCTGGTGTCGATCCCCAGCGCGATCATTCTCTGGAACGGGCAAAGGAGCCCAGAATGCCGTTGATAAAGGAGACCTTATCCTCTTCCTCATAGCGGCGGGCAATTTCTACCGCCTCATTGATGACAGCGCCGGTGGGAGCATCCTCCACATACAGAATCTCGTAGATGGCCAGCCGCAGCACCGCCAGCGACACCTTGGAGATTCGGCTGACTTTCCAGCCCACCGCATAGGTCTCGATGATCTGGTCGATCTCCTGCTTCTTTACATAGACGCCCCGAACGCAGTTCTCGATATAGGCAAGCTGCCGGGCATTGGGCTTTTCCTGATAGAGATCGGTCTCCTCCGCCAGCCGAGGATAGTAGTCCTCCTGAAATACCTTCTGAAAGAGCTCCTCAGGCAGCTCATCGTGATATTCCATCTCATAAATCAGATGCATGGCAATTTCTCTGGCCGTTGTTCTTGTCATATGATTTCCCCCTGTCGGTTATTTTCCACATAATTAATCATCGTACATTGTACTCCATTTTCCCCAAAAAAGAAAGCACATTTTTTGCAGCAGAAGATCCCGGCGTTCTGCCGGGATCTTCATCCGTCATTGCCGCTGCTTTTTCTGCCGGTCGATCATCCGGTGGAGGCAGGTCAATGCGTCATTGAGGCCGCCCAGCCGGTCAATGAGCCCCATGGACACCGCCTTTTCCCCGTACACCACACTGCCCACATCCGTGGCCAGCTCGTCACGGGCCAGCATCAGCCGGGTAAACTCCTCCCGGTCAACCCGGGAATTCTTGCAGACAAAGTCCACAATTTGCTCCTGAATCCGCTGGAAATACCGATAGGTCTGGGGCGCACCGATGACCGTGCCGGTGATGCGTACCGGATGGATGGTCATGGAGGCCGTGGGCACGATCATGGACTTTCTGGCGCACACTGCCAGCGGCACCCCAATGGAGTGACCGCCGCCCAGCACCAGCGATACTGTTGGCTTTTTCATTCCCGCAATCAGCTCGGCAATAGCAAGCCCCGCCTCAATGTCGCCCCCTACAGTGTTGATGAGGATCAGCAGGCCGTCAATGTCGCCGCTCTCCTCGATGGCCGCCAGCTGCGGGATCACATGCTCATACTTGGTGGTCTTTGTATTTTCCGGGAGCACCTGATGGCCCTCGATCTGGCCGATGATGGTCAGACAATGAATGCTGCCCTCAGGGCTTTTTAGTTCACTGCTGCCAAACTCAATGGTCTGCTCTCTTTGCTGTTCGATCAGCTCTGCTGCTTCATTGGACATGGAGAGATCCTCCGTCTTTCGTTTCAGGCAATACCGCATGAATCGGCTGTCGTCCGCCAAAACATTGATGCGGCGCTGCCTTAGTATGTCCATTTTATCGGAGCTCTATTCCGGCAGCAATGGGCGCCCCTCCGGGTCCAGACGCAGTTCCAGATAGGACCTTTCCTTCTCCCGTACCAGCCGGTAAAAGCAAAAAACCTCCATGGCAGGGAGCTCCATCCCTACCTTCCACGGAAACCGCAGGCAGCTCCCCTTCCGCTGCCCCGGCGGATAGGTGACGCCGCCCATACACCCGCCGGGAAAGGGCCTCCATGCATCCTGCTCATAGACGACACGTCCGGACATCAGCCTTCCCTTCGGAAGCCGTGATGTGGGCAGTGTTGCCCGCACCCGCAGGCTGTCCCCTTCCGGCACTGGCACCCCCAGGGATATCTCCCCCTCCGGGTATACCCCATAGACCCGGCATAGCCCCTGCGCCTTCAACCGTCCGCTAAATCTGGTATAAAGCCCCTGCGTGGTATCCTGAAGCATCCCACATTGGTTTCCCTCCTGATAAATAGGCACTGACACAGCATCACCTCCGCATAGAAGTCTATGCAGAGGTGACTGTCATTTTTCCTGTTATCCGTGGAGACCAAAGCTCACCGCAATGGCATCGTCCACCTTGTTCATCATATCCTCGTCCAGATGCCCCATATGCTCCCGCAGGCGCTTTTTATCGATGGTGCGCACCTGCTCCAGCAAAACCACCGAATTTTTGGTGAGTCCAACTGTAGGGCCCACCAGCTCAATGTGGGTCGGAAGACGCGCTTTATTCATCTGTGATGTAATGGCTGCCGCAATCACGGTGGGGCTGTGCCGGTTTCCCATATTATTCTGCACAATCAGCACCGGCCTGCAGCCGCCCTGCTCACTGCCCACCACGGGGCTCAGGTCTGCATAGAAGATATCTCCTCGTTTTACACTGCTGTCCATGGAAGTTCACTCCGTCAATTCTGAAATTCACAGCATTCGCTGTACGACCTTATTCTTGACAGGTAGGCTTCCATTTATACATCACTTGGGACATCAGCCGGGCATCATATTGACCATCTGCACTGATCCCACGAAAAAACCGCCCCTGTCCAATCACGGACAGAGACGGTTCTATGTCACTTCTGTTTATCTCTTACCAGCTCAACGGCCTCCTTGCCGGTCATATGGGTGATCTCCATCTCCAGCACCACCAGCGGCTCCCATTCGCGGCGGATCGCCTGCTCCAGACCTTCCTGCGTGTCCCCGGGATAGTATTTTCTGCCCAGCGCCTCCATGGCACTCCACTTTTCCGCATCTTCCTCCAAAATCCGAACGGTTCCAAAGGCCATTACACTGCGGAAGTAACTGGTGTACTCCTCCGGCACCACATGGTCAAGATCAATGACCGTAAAGGATGCCTTGCCGTTTTTCTCAATGCAGCTGAGCTTTGTGCCCTTTTTCGCACAGTGAAAATACAGCTTCCCATTCCGGTAGACGTAGCTCAGCGGCACACCATAGGGATATCCCTCCGGCCCATAGACGCTGAGCACACCGGAGGTACCCCGCAGCAGAATCTGCTCGGTCTCCTCCTGCCCCAGCTGCTGCTTTTTTCTTCTCATATCAGGAAACATCCATATCACCTCAATAAAAATAAAGGCGCCCTGCCACTGCTCCTTCTAAGGCCTAATGGAGCAGGTGCACGACGCAAACCCGGCGGCTTTCTTATTCAGCTTGTATTGCATAAAAAAACATCACCGCAAGCTGCTGCCTGCGGTGATGTGGTCCGAGTGCCGAGATTCGAACTCGGGGCCTCTTGAACCCCATTCAAGCGCGATACCAAACTTCGCCACACCCGGATTTTGTTCCGCTCTCCTAAGCGCTCCAATATAATACTACAGGAATCCGGGATTGTCAAGCACAATTTTTAAGTTTTTCGCGTTTTTCTTTTCTTTTTATATTCCGTCCAACTCAGCGGAATATTCTCCCCTCTTCGTCATAGACCTCCATGCGCTTTGCCCACCAGAAATCCGGCATGTATTCCGGGAGATATCTGCCGATGGCATTGATCAGCAGCTGCGGGTTCAGCGCCGGATTCTGGGCGCAGATGATCCCCTGAAGCTCCAGCTCCTGGGGGGAGATCCGGCTGACTCCCATGGTGGAGATCATGGGCTTGATATCCGTCTCCACCATGCCCTTCTTGCTTTTCTTTTCCACCAGAAGCGTATCCCGGCGGAACAGCAGACTGAGCTGATCCTTTATCTCGTCCCCTGCTCCACCGTCATATTCCAGCCGGACGTTGCACTGGAGATACCGGAGCTCCTTGATCTTTCTGGGGCTGTCATAGGCCGAAAGCACCCGGATCCCCGCAGGGAAGTAGGGATTTAATCGCTCCGGCAGAGACTCCAGCGGCACATTCTCCTCTTCCAGCGTAAAATCCAGAATCTCACACTGGCTGCTGGTCCCCACACTCAGGGGCATGGCGATGGAGACATAGGCATGGGGATTCATGCCCTGTGTAAACTTTACATGGAGACCGGCCCGGAGAAATACCCTCGGAAACATGGCCATGGTATCCAGATGGGAAATGTAAATGGCCTTCCCGGTCTTTTCAAACAGAAGTCTATTCATCGCAGACGCCTCCCTGATAGAGTAGATTGGCGCCACAGCCGGTACACTGCTTCCGGCAGTCCGGCGTGATCTCCGAACGGTAGGCCGCCTGACGTTCCTTCCAGAAGAACTTCTTTGGTATTCCGATGGAGACCGTCTCCCATGGGAAAATTTCGTCCTCACTGCGTTCCCGCTGGGCATACCACGCAGGATCCACACCGCAGTCTGCAAAAGCCTGCATCCACTTGTCCAGTGCAAAGTAGTCGGTCCAGCCGTCCATTTTGCAGCCCAGCTCATGGGCCCGCAGCAGCACCTGACACAGCTTCCGATCTCCCCGGCTCAGCGCTGCCTCCAGCATACTCAGTTCAGACTCATGGTAGTGATACTGGAAATACCGCCCCTTGAGCCGGTTTTTCAGCAGGGCACACCGACGAAGGTAGTCCTCCGGGGTGATCTGCGCCTCCCACTGGAAGGGCGTCCCGTTTTTTGGTACGAAAAACGAGGTAGAGATGGTAATGGTCACCGGCCGTTTGGGATTGGGGGTATTCTCCTGCCAGACTTTAAGCACCTTGTGGGCAAGGTCTGCGATGCCAAGCACATCCTCATCCGTCTCCGTGGGCAGGCCCAGCATAAAGTAGAGCTTTACCTTATTCCAGCCCCCGGCAAAGGCCGTGGCACAGGAGGTCAGGATATCCTCCTCTGTGACATTTTTATTGATGGCATCCCGGAGCCGCTGTGTCCCTGCCTCCGGTGCAAAGGTTAGGCCGCTTTTCCGCACCTGCTGCACCTTCTGCATGAGCTCTACGGAGAAATTATCCGCCCGCAGGGACGGAAGGCTCAGGCTGATGCCTCTGGGGTTGCAGTAGTCCAGCATCTTATCTGCAAACTCTCCAAGCTTTTTATAGTCTGAGGTGGAGAGGCTGGACAGGGTCATTTCACTATAGCCGGCATTCTCAAGGGATTTTACCCCCAGCTCATAGAGACGTTCCGGGCTTTTGGGCCGCACAGGACGATAGCAGAACCCCGCCTGACAGAAGCGGCAGCCACGGATGCAGCCACGGAACAGCTCCAACACCGTCCGGTCATGGATGATCTGGGTAGAAGGCACAATGGGGTTCACGGGATAATATGCCTTGTCCATGTCCTGAACAATGCGTTTGGTCACGGTTTTGGGGGCGCCCTCCAGCGGAATGATCTCCCGGATGGTGCCGTCTTCACGATAGGAATGCCGATAAAGGGATGGTACATAGACTCCGGGGATTTTGGAAGCCTCCAGCAGAAAGCTGTGGCGATCAAGTCCCCGGCGCTTGGCGCTGCGGTAGCACTCCAGCACCTCCAGATTAACGTCCTCCCCTTCGCCCTCCACGCAGAAGTCCAGAAAGTCCGCCATGGGCTCGGCGTTATAGACACTGGTGCCTCCAGCAAAAACCATATGCCGGAGGCTGTCTCCCCGATCACTGGCCTTTAGCGGGATATGTCCAAGCTCCAGCATGTTCAGTACGTTGGAATAGGCCATTTCATAGCCGATGGAGAAGGCGATCATATCAAAATCCTCCATGGGATCCTGACTTTCCAGCGCCCACAGGGGAAGATGATGCTTTCGCATCTCCTCCTCCATATCCCCCCATGGCGCAAATACCCGCTCACACCAGACACCTTCCACCCGATTCATAAGGCCATAGAGGATCCGCATGCCCACATTGGACATGCCGATCTCATAGGTATCCGGGAAGCAGAAGGCAAGACGGATCTCCATTTGAGATTTATCCTTGATGATTTCGTTGTATTCACCGCCGGTATAGCGAGCCGGTTTCTGCACACGGGGCAGAATACGGTTGATCAAATCTGTCATGGTCTCTCCTTACTTATAGCGGAACTCCGCAACCACCTGTCCGCCGGAATTCCATACCCGGCCATCGCCGGAGGCCAGCAGTTCTCCGTAAAAGTCCTCCGCCACCTCAATGGCGGCATCGTCTGCCGGGGTCTTTCCGGTCATGGTCTCATGGTCAAATACAAAAATGCGCATCCGCTCCATCATCTTTTTTACGGGATAGCCGCACTTGGGGCAGGCTTCCGCCTGATCGGACACTTTATTTTGACATTCCGGGCATGTAAGCAGCATAGTAAATTACCTCCAATTCCGGGTTTCTATGAACCACGGATTTTTTCTTCTGTTTATTATAATGCGTACTGAGCAAAGCTAAAAGCCATGAAAGCCAAGGCTTTCGTGGTCAACCGGCTTTGTTGGGGTGCAAGGATTTTGGATAAATCCGTCCAAGATTCTTGCGCCATTCGCTGGAGCGCTCCGGCGTTCCAGTGAAAATATGCGCTGATATTATTATAAAGCCCCAAGCCCTTTCGGTCAAGTTTTCAACGAGAATAACAGCAATCGAGCACACCGAGCGGGAGCTTATGCTTTTCCCATTCGGTGTGCTCTATGATCTATTTATGCAATAGAAGCCGCAATCCAGCGGATAAAATTATCCTCCGCAGAGCCGGTGCGCTCCGCCATGGTGTGTCCCTGTCCCCATACGGTCTGGAATTCTACATCCTCCACATCCGTGTTTTGCCGAAGGGCCAAGGCAAGGTTCATCTCTACCGTCAGCGCCGTATCTCCCTGCGTGATGCCTGTATGGATCCTCCAATGGGGTGCCACATGGGAGCTGCCTGCCCCATCATAGTAGTCCGAGAGATAGTACATGGGATTATACATATTCTGACGGGTCAGAGAATCACTGCCCCAGTCATCCACCGAATCCCTGTACTCCTGATAGTCCGCCACATATTGGGGGTCAAAGTCCGAATACTGGCTGTACTTGTCCTGATTTTCCTCCAGCAGTGCCGCCATGGCCGCATCAAAGTGCAGGGCATCATTCCGGCTGTCTCCAAATACGTAGTTTTCTGCCTGACTGCGGGACAGGTCGTCAAAGGCGCCCACGCTCTTGGAAGCGTTCTTTACCTGCCGTGCAAAGGCTCCGATGCCGGTAATATGGGCTGTTTTCGTTTCCGGATTATATTCCACCCATTCTTCCGTCTCGTTGAGGGAGGCAATATAATCTGCCGGGGTGTCATAGGTAACCGCTTCCGTCTCCGTATTCCCGGACATCCACGGCATGGGGCCGCCGTCTCCCGGAGGGCCGCCTGCCCCGGGGCCGAAGCCGCCGTCCGCCATCATGGAATTGCTGGGGGTATACGGGAACTCGGTATCCGTGAGAAAATCATTCAGGGATGTCTCAATTTGCGACAGCACATAGTCGTAATAGCTGCCGGAAGCATAAATGCCATCCGCAGAGGGCTCCAGCGTCAGGGAATTTCCGTGCTCGTCCGTCAGTCCCAGCTGATTCAAGTATTCACCATAGCTTTCGGCAAGATCCTTCGACAGTGCCGCTGTCCATGTCCCCTCTGCACGGGTACCCGAATCCATATACTGGCCCATGTTCCACTCATAGGCTTCATCGGCATAATCCAGTGCGGTAATGGGGCACCAGCACATGGCCCCGCAGATGGCATCACTGACATAATCTCCGTTTTCATCGTACATGGCCGCCCCGATGGACGCAAGATAATCAAAGTACAGCGGACTGTCGCCGCTGGCCCCCAGCACCGCAGTCTGCGCACCGCCGCCGCTGTGGCCGCAGGCAAAGATTCGCTGGGGATCTCCGGGGATCTCCGCTCCATGGAGCCGCAGATACCGCACCGCCGCCTTGAGATCCGTTACGCCCCATGGGGCGCCCCCCGCATAGGCAAGGCTGCCATCGTCATTATAACCGTTGCTTCTGCCCCGGCATCCGGCATATACATAGACATAGCCCGCATCCAGATAGGCAGACAGCGCATCATAGCTGTAGCTGGTGGCCGCCGCCTGGGCCGAGTAGCCGGCCGTATTCACCGGCATAACTATGGGCGCCGTCTCTGCGGTAAAGCCGTTGATCTCCCCCTGTGCATTGACCGTACAGGTATAGGTGCCGTCTCCATTGTCCGTTCCATCCAAATAGGCCCCGGGCACAACCACCGCCAAGGTCTCATAGTCAACAGCCGCCGGAGCTGCGCAGTAGCCTACGCCCAGCTGATAATAGGCATCGTTGTCCCCATCGTAGACCCATTTGGTCTCATCAAAGGTCAATGCCGAGAAATCCACATCATAGCCGGACACCAACGCGCTGTAGTCCACCGCTTCCGTCTCCTCATCGGAGGATTCCGGTTCCGCTGCGGACGATTCCCGGATGGACGCTGCCGTTTCAGTCTGCTGCAATGCTTCCGCTGTGGGCGCTGCGGATGCCTCCGGCACATTAGACGCCGCAGATTCGCCGGATGCCGCATCCCCACATCCGCACAGGCTCAATGTCATCGCTGCCGCAAGCCCCAGAGAAAGCAGCTTGATTCGTTTCATAGCTGATTGCCTCCATTCTTTGTATCATAGTATAATTTACATTATATATTATATCAGCATACCATTTCGGAGGGCAATTCCATTTTCCACCGATCCGTTGACAAACCGGAATGGAACGGCTTCAAAATGCCATTCCGGCTTTCATTTTCCGTTATTTTGTACACGAACTATTGACGCAGAGAAAATGTTCTGCTACCATACCATTAGCTAACCTTGGAAGGAGCATGCCCAATGGCAAATCTAAACGAAAGAACAAAATTCATCTGCGGCCGGAATCCTCTGGCCAAGAATAACCGTCCCTCCTTCGCCCATGCGGAGCAGGAGCAGGCCGCCCTGTGGCTTACCGGCGGCGAAGTCAATACCGCCCGTTCCGGCCTTGCGGACTATACCACCGATCTCACCGAGTCCGGCGATCTTCTGACCATGAAGCTGGAAAGCGACAAGCCGGAGCTCAACGCAGTGGTGGTAGAAGGCGGCACCTGCGTAATGCTGGAGCCCCAAATTTCCCTTTCCGGCTGCGGATGCAGCGACTTTACCTGCAAGGGTGCCGGAGTTCTGGCAGAATCCGGCGCTAAGGTGGATATCCGCGGCGGCTCCATCGTCACCCACGGCTCCACCCGTGCCGCCACCATTGCAACCACCGGCGCCACCCTGAAGGTCTTTGATGCAGAGCTTGCCACCTACGGCGGCCCTCTGCCGGAGGGCTATGTGCCCGTTATCGGCCCCGGCATGATGGAGCCCCCCGCCCCCTTGGGTCTTGGCGGCAACTGCCGCACGCATCTGTCTATGGACAATTCCGAAAGCTATTTCTACGGCTGCAAGATTTACGGCGAAGCATGGGCCGCACTTTCTACCGACTCCTCCGGCGGCTATGTCTATCAGGAGGCCAACGATTCCTCCATCGATATGGGCGGCAACGGCTACTGCATCTACTCCGACAACGGATGCCATGTGGTGCTGAACCGCTGCACCATGTCCTCGGGCAATATCTTTGGTATTCAGGACGGCAACTCCTCCGTGAGCTTCCACGACGTTTCGGGAACTTGCAAGGGCTACGGCTTCCTGATCCACGGCGGTATGCACGACCTCGAGGACATCGGCACCATCCGCATGGAGCACGCCGATCTCACCTCCGCCCAGGAGATGTTCCGGTGCAAATCCACCAATGTGGACATCTATCTGAAGAACTGCCGGATCATTGCGGAAAACGGCGTGATCCTCAAGACCATGCTCACGGACGACAGCTTCTATTATCAGACCCGCAGCCATGGCGAGGACGACTACGGCGTGCAGCTGTGCATGGAGTCCATGGAGGTCATGGGCGATTTTCTCTGCGAGGATCCCGAACGGAAGACCTGCCTGAACCTGGTAGACACTTCGCTTACCGGCGGCGTTACCGGCTATCCCCAGTTCCGCCTCACCGAAGGCAGCACCTTTACCGCCACCAAGGACTCCCAGCTGACGCTGATTGGAAGCAGCAACGGACTGGATGCCGCCGCAGGCGTCACCATCACCGTCAAGGGCTCCGGTGAATCCGTCACTCTCCCCTCCGGTGGCAAGCTGGTCTATACCGCATAATGCAATCTTAGCAAAAACAAGGCTGAAGCAGGATACTTCAGCCTTGTTTTTTATTTGAGCTTACCGTTTCAGCCGCCGATCCAGCTTTACCGTCAGACGTGTACCCACGGTCTGGAAGATCTGCACCAGAATAATCAGCAGGATCACCGCCACCAGCATTACCAGATACTTATACCGATAATAGCCGTAGTTGATGGCGATCTTACCCAGTCCGCCGCCGCCGATGATACCGCTCATGGCCGAATAGCCAAGGATTGTGGTAATGGCGGTGGTCAGATTGGAGATCAGAGAGGGAACGCTCTCGGGAATCATCACTTTTACGATGATCTGGAAGGGAGATGCACCCATAGACTGAGCCGCCTCAATGATATTGGGGCTCACCTCCCGAAGGCTGGTCTCTGCCAGTCGGGCCACAAAGGGGAACGCCGCTACCACCAGCGGCACAATGGTCGCCACGGTACCCACCGTGGTGCCCACGATCAATCGAGACAGCGGGAAAACCATAATCATCAAGATTAGGAACGGAACCGAACGCAGCAGATTGATGATCACATTGAGCACCTGCATGAGCCACCGGGGCAGCGGCAGCACGCCGTTTTTATCCCCTGCCACCAGCAGGACGCCCAAGGGCAGTCCAATGACCACAGCCAGTGCCGTAGAAACCACCGTCACATAAAAGGTCTCCCAGATGGCAAAGGGGATCTCTGCCCGAATGACCTCCCATGCCAGCTGCACAGATTCCGCAGAAAACAGATTATCAAACATCGGTCAGACCTCCTCTACAATGACATCCGGAACGCTGGAAAGATACGCAATGGTCTCCTTCACCACGTTCTCGCCGCCGGGGACGCCCAGCAGCATACTGCCATAGGCCCGATCCTCAATGGAACGGGTGCTGGCAGAGAGAATATTCACAAGGATATGCTTTTCGCTGGCCATGGTTGCAATCAGGGGCGTACCGGCCGCCTTGGCCCCGTTGAAGATCACACGGATCCGTGCCTCGGTGCCGGGATTGGACACCAGCTCGTCCTCCCCCTGGGGGAACACCAGCCGACGGGCTGCCTGAGATTTGGGGCTGGAGAACACGGTGCCAACGGCCCCCTCCTCCGCCACCTGTCCGCCGTCCAGAATGGCAACATGATTACAGATCTCTTCCACCACGCTCATCTGGTGGGTAATGATGATACAGGTAATCCCCAGCTTCCGGTTGATATCCCGGATCAGCTGCAAAATCGAATGGGTGGTGCTGGGGTCAAGGGCCGAGGTTGCCTCGTCACAGAGCAGCACCTTGGGATTCGTGGCCAGCGCACGAGCAATGGCGATCCGCTGCTGCTGTCCGCCGGAAAGCTGTGCCGGGTAGTTCTTGGCTTTATCCGGAAGACCTACCAGCTCCAGCAGCTCCATGGCCTTCTTTTTGGCCTCTGCCTTTTTCATGCCTGCCAGCTCCAGCGGAAAGCAGATATTCCGAAGGCAGTTCCGCTGCATCAGCAGGTTGAATCCCTGAAAGATCATGGTGATATCCCGCCGGGCCTCACGGAGCTCACCGGGCTTCAGCATGCCCATGTTCTTGCCGCCGATGATGACGGAGCCCTCTGTGGGCCGCTCCAGCATATTGATGCAGCGCACCAGTGTACTCTTACCGGCGCCGGACATGCCAATGATACCGTAGATATCTCCGTCCTCGATGGTCAGATTGATATCCTTCAGAGCCTCCACGGTCCCCGCCGAAGTTTCAAAGGACTTATAGAGGTGCTTGATCTCGATCATTTCATAGCCTCCTTTTTCAGCACAAAAACGCCGGCATGTTTCAGCCGGCGTTTTCGGTTATCTTACTGCTCCAGAGCGTCCAGCGTGGTCTGCTTGCCGCCGTACAGGCCCATGGGCTCTACGTGAATGGCAGCCACAGAGACAAGGTGCGTGCCGTTCTCGTTATTGAAGTCGTCCAGATAGGGCTGATGCTGGAAGTAGTTTGCATCGCACTCACCCTGCTCTACCACGTTGTTGGGGATGACGTAATCCTGATACTCCTGAATGTCCAGAGTGATATCCTTCTCGGCCAGAATCTCCTGTGCAACCTTCAGGATCTCGGCGTGGGGAGCGGGAGAAGCAGCCACGGAAATGGTCTGGCCCTTCAGAGCGTCATAGTCCACGGAGCTGTCAAAGCCATCGGTGGGGTTGTCTACGGTGCTGACCACGGAGCCCTTGTAGGTCTCGGTGATGTAATCGGCAACCTTCTGGCTCTCCAGTGCAGCGACCAGAGCCTTGGTCTTATCGGTCTCCTCATTGCCTTCCTTCACAGCAACGATGTTGGAGTAAGCAGAGGAGGAACCCTCCATCTTCAGTGCCTGCGTCATGGGATCAATGTTTGCAGCAATGGCATAGTTGGAGTTAATCACGGCGTAATCCACATCCTGAAGAACGTTGGGCAGCTGTGCAGCCTCAGCCTCCACGAACTCAATGCCAAGAGGATTTTCGGCAACGTCAGCCTTGGTGGCGGTGATGCCGGCGCCGTCCTTGAGCTTGATGTAGCCCAGATCCTGCAGCAGCAGCAGGGCACGAGCCTCGTTGGTGGTGTCGTTGGGGATGGCGATCTGCAGGCCGGAAGCCTTGGTCTCAGTCTTTGCCTCAGCGGCAGAGGTCTCAGCAGCGGCAGAGCCGGTGGATGCGGCGGTGCTGCTCTCGGTGCTGCCGCAGGCGGTCAGGCCAAATACACAGGTGGCTGCCAGCAGCAGAGAAATGATCTTTTTGCTTTTCATAACGAACGTCTCCTTTTATGTTTTCATTTGAGATAAATTTGATCTATGATATAAAGTGTCAGTGACACATTCGTCCGTTCCAGCGGGTACATCGTACCCAGTAGAAAATATGTTGCATCTTCGATTCCTCCAGTCATAAAAAAAGCAGGAAGCCTATCGCTCCCCGCAAAAAAGCACCTCCGGCTCCGTGCCGGTATCGATTAGCGAGAAAGCATTTTATGAAAATTGGCGCAACGGCACATGCACATGGAGCCCATGCACATCCCGAACATGTTCATCATGTTTCTGCGGCCAACAATCATGGTTGCTTTCTCCTTTCCTTTGGAATCGTTGGTCGTATTATAAACCTGTATTCCCACGATGTCAACAGGAATTTCCTTTTTTATAAATAATAGCGGAAATATATGTCTTCCTTGGATGGATTTTTGTCTATGGTGACAGCACACATTCCGGTTTGCACCCATGAAGCTGCTGTGATATAATGATAATAATAGGGAGATGATTGGTATGCGCTTATCCGAGGTAAAGAAAAATCTCGATTCCACCGGTCTGCTGGACGATCGGCAGCTGTTTTCCTATGCCACCTGTGCCGGAACGCTGCTGGGAAAAAGCTATCAGAATCTGGTGGGTGCAGCCTTCTCGGGCAACACATTGACGCTTTTGCAGGCAAAAACCGACGGCACAGTCAGTGAAGTACTTCTGACCGTACCGCTGGATGGGTTGGGCCAATTCACCCAAAAGCATCGCTTCCTCTACTCCTACACGGAGTTGACCTATCAGGACAGTACCCTTCGGTTTTACAACTATGACAAGATGGTATTTCTTCAGGGCTTTTCCGCCCAAAGTGGGAGGAATCACACATGACCACCCGACATTTGAAAATATTTCTTGAGGTCTACAAATCCGGCAGCATGACTGCCGCCGCCAAAAGGCTCTTTATGACCCAGCCCTCGGTATCTCAGGCCATCCATGAGATGGAGGAGCACTATGGTGTACGGCTCTTTGAACGCCTGTATCGGAAGCTCTATCCCACCCCGGCCGGAAAAGAGCTCGTGCTGTATGCGGAGAATATTCTTGGCCTCTTTGATGAAATGGAGGCCAAGCTGGAAGCGGGCAATCTGGCCCAGTCTCTGGAAGTCGGGCTGTTTTTCACCGCAGGGATGCTGGTGCATCCCTGGCTCTCGGCCTTTCGTGCCGCCTGCCCTTCCACCAGTGTGCACATTCATGTCTGGAAGGGCAGCGAGCTCAAGCGGCGTTTGCGCACCGCCTCCATCGACCTTGCCGTAATGGAGGAATTTGATCACGAGCCGGATCTCTGTCAGGAGCTGATCGCAGAGGATCGTCTGGTTGCTGTGACAGCGGTAGATGATCCCCTGCTGTCCGAAGGTCCCATCACTGCCCGGCAGCTCTCGGAAGCACCGCTGCTGCTGCGGGAAAAGGGCGCAGGCGTTCGGGATCAGTTTGAAAGTGAAATGCAGCGTCTTGGTTTCCACATCAGTCCGCTGTGGGAATCCGCCAGCTCCCTGGTGCTTCTGGAGGCAGCCCGTCACCGGGAGGGAATCGCCATTCTCCCTTATCAGCTTGCCCAGCCTGCACTGCATCGGGGCGAGGTGGCCGAGCTTCCTGTCACCGGCATTGACTTTGCCCGGCGCATGGCCCTGACATGGCACAAGGATAAATTCATCACCGGCCCCATGCAGACCTTCATGGACATTGTACGTTCGATCAGCATCAGTCCGGAACTATAAGAAGAGACCTCACTGCCTTCCGTCAGGAAGCAATCCAGTGAGGTCTCTTTGTGATTACTGCTGGGTCTGTTTCAGGGCCTGCGCCAGCTGATCCGGGCAGGAAGTGTTCTTCATGCCGCACTTGATGCCCTCCATCCGGCGAATGGCCTCCGCTACGTCCATGCCCTCCACCAGCGCCGCAACGCCCTTGCCGTTGCCGTTGCATCCTCCGTCAAACTTTACCTTACATACCTTTCCGTCCTCTACGGAAAAGTTGATTTTTCTGGAACATACGCCCTTTGTCTTGTATTCATGATCCATGGTATAATAACCTCCTGTTTTTTCTTATGGTATCACATTCGGCCAAAAGAATCAATATTCCACCAGATCTGCCGCCGTGATTTCTGCATATTCCATGAGCTGCTGGGGATCCAGCACCATCTGAAGCCCTCTGGCGCCGCCGGAAATGGCAATCTCATCATAGAGGGCTGCCGTCTCGTCCATATAGGTGGGATACTTTTTCTTCATGCCCACCGGGCTGCATCCGCCCCGGATATAGCCGGTCAGACCAAGCAGCTCTTTCATATGGATCATTTCTACCTTCTTGTCACCGGCCGCATGCGCTGCCTTTTTGAGATCCAGAGTGCAGCTGACGGGTATGCAAAATACAAGGATCCCCTTTTTGTCGCCTCTGGCCACCAAAGTCTTAAACACTTGATCCGGGTTCATACCGGTAACGGCGGCCACATGTTCACCGCCCAAATCGCTTTCATCATATTCATATTCCACCGCCCGATAGGGGATCTTTGCCGCATCCATCAGACGCATGGCGTTGGTTTTATTGGACTTGTTCATTGTGCTTGTTCGCTCCTGCCTGTGATTGATGTCCCATCATTATAGCACCTTACGGCAGTTTGTCAAAGGGGGCGGAGATGTATTTTCTTCGCCCCCTGATTCTATTGTTTTTTCACCACATTGATATAGTACTCCTGCTTTTCAGGTTTCAGCGTGACCTCCGTGATCCCCTGCTCCGGCGCAAAGCCAAAGTTTTGATCTTTGATCTCCACGGCGTCATAATTTGCAAGAATGCCCTGCTGCTTGGTAATGGGAAGCCGCGTCCCCAGTGTCGTTACCATATCGTAGCCGTCTGCACCCTCTCCGGCCTCCTGCGCCTCCGGGCCGTCCTGCAGGGTCTTGCTGGGATGCTTTATCTGCTGCACGGAAACCCGCAGGCTTCCATTGGCAGGAACCACCACTTGAAACTCCCGATAGAATATGCGGCTTTCCCCCTCCAGCTCAGAGAGGAACGCCGACAAAAGCCCATCCCCCTTTGTGGACAGCCATGCCAGCGAACCGGACATCAGTGTCGTTTCCAGCCACTGGGCTTCTCCGTCTTTCTGGGGCCATGTGATGTCCTGCGGAATCATCTCCCTCAGAACCTCTCCCAGCGTTGTTTCTTCGGAGCGGAGCTGCGCCTGTGCCGTTTCCTCCCGATTCCCATATGCAAACAGGTCATGGGATGCAAGCGTCCCATGCAGCACAGCGACCCTCACCTGCTGCTGTGTGCCGGTATAGAGCCGAGTCTCCTCGCCGATGCGTT
>OLRG01001639.1_pt1 | contig 17566 bp, 12 predicted proteins | sample 1672331 | NCBI WGS metagenome assembly OLRG01 (sample SAMEA3136672, study PRJEB25190) | human gut metagenome
GGTCGCAAGATCGTGTGGGTTCAAGTCCCATCTCCTGCATTCTTTTTTTGCCCTGAATAGTTACAATTATTCAAAGAAAGAGCCATCCGTTGCAGATGACTCTTTTTTAAATTTTTTATCTTCTTCATAACTCCTGTGGACTCCTAAAAATAATATTATTTTATCTTCAGTGTATACTGATGTCTACCGCCTGTCCAGTAAGCTTTAATATATGCGGATTCACCTTTTTTCAGTTTAATCTTTACATAACGGTCATACAGATAGGTAGTAGATGTTTTTCTGGCTGACCTGTAAAAACGGTTATACCAGTTTTTGGAAGTAACTTTAAAAGAATTTGCTTTTCCATAGTTGGTCTTTAAAGTCTGCATATTAAGATAACTATATCCGGAACTTGTTTTCTTTTTGTATACATAATAACTTCCAAGGTGCTGTGTAGCAGCTGAGCTCTTGCCCCAGTCACGATGATTATAAGTAGAGATTGTATAGGTACCTGTCTTTGGTGCTACAAAGCGAATATATCCATTGTTCTTTTTGTCATTGATATTGTAGGTACCCTTTTTCTTAATAGTTGGCGCTTTCTTCCAGTTTTTGTTAGCATTTACAGTTCTGGCCGCCTGAACCTCTACCTGAAATGGCTCAGATAACATAGTTACCGCTGCCAGCATTACCAGCAGTGCGCATAAAAGTTTTTTTACCTTTTTCATAGCGCGATCCTCCTTTGTTCATTAGTATGTTAAAGTCATTATAATATACGGTTTACATCTCTGTCCAGCAAATTTACCGAAAATTCGACGAAAATCTACATTAAATCAGTAAAAATCTGAGATGTATACAAAAAAACACCTGAACCTATCCTGACAGGATACAAATCCAGGTGTTTCTTATTATTTATTCAGATATTTATAAACTACAGATGAAATATTCCGTATTCTGGAAATGGAATAGCTTTCATTTCCTGTTGTTGAAAATACGCTGATCACATAGTCTGTTTTCTTCCCATATACGATTGCCATATCATGTTGTACATCCGAAGTCTCACCGGTCTTGTTGGCTGACTTTATTCCGGAAGGAAGCCCTGCCGGGATCTTCCATTTACGTGTCTGGCCTTTCAGCAGATTCAGCATTTCTTTTGAATATTTGGCAGATACACATTTGCCGTTATAAATCTGCTCCAGAAGGACACCACAATCTTTCGCTGATGCTGTATTTCTGCTTCCGTCACTGGTAAATGCAGAGGAGGAAGGATGAAGAGTCTGGTGACAGCCTGTAGAAGTATAATGGTTTGCTTTCAGGTAATTGTTGACCACTTTGGTTCCTGCTACAAAACCTCTGGACTTGCTGTTGTACCGTACCAGCTGATTGTATGCTTCATTATCACTGACAGTGATCATCTGTCTGAGAAGACTTTTTATAGTGGCACTGTAGCTTAAGTTTCCCTTTTTGATCTGGTTAAAGGTAGATGCCATAACAAACGCCTTGATGGTGCTGGCAGGATACATGGCTCTGTCATTGATAGTGACTGTCGCCCCTGTCTTAAGGTCTTTTACATAGACAGACCAGGATCCGCTGTAGCCTTTTACCATATTCTGAAGCTGTTTCCTGAGACTGCTGATCTCCATCTGTTCTTTTGTGCATTTCCGTCCGTCAGCGTCTACATACGTTCCGTCGGAAAGTTTCTGGCTTCTGGCGATGGTTCCGTTGGACAGAAGATAAAATCCATGTTTCCAGCAGTTGGCAAGTCTTTTTCCATTTGCATCAAGATAATAATTCTTTCCATTGACTGCAACCCAGCCTGCTTTTCTGTAAAGCTTACCATTTGTATAACCAAAGTAATAAACACCTTTGTAGGTTTTTCCTTTTATTACAGTAGTGTTTACTTTATGGAAACCTTTTTCTTTGCAGAGACGTCCCTTGTCAAACATGTAATATCCGCTTTTCAGTTTGTTTCCTGACGGAACTTTGATATATTGCAAACCGGATACTTTATGACCGTTTTTTTCTTTCAGCCACCAGTTGGCACCAGTGTCTATGATATATCTTCCCTCTTTATCGTCCAGTTTGATTTTTTTGTAACTGGCTGCTTGTACTGTCTCTGTCTCAGACAGTGATACGCTTCCTGCTGCCACAGTAACTGCCATCAGTACAAGAAGCATCCATCTGCCCAGAAATCTGCAGATGGTTCCACATGAGTTTCTTCTGTTCTTTTTCATTTCTCATTGTCTCCTTTGTTACTCTTTCCTTTGTTTATAATAGCAGGAAAATAAAATTTCTGTTATCCTTTTCCTTATTTGCGGATCTGATACAGATTCACATTTCCCACCGTTTTCACGAACACAGCCTGAGCAGATGGTTCATAATATTCCTGAATATACTTCAAAGTCAGGTCTATATCATCATCTGCCAGATAGATCCTGTTATTATTTATAACATCTCTGTAAGGATTCCTTATTCCGTCTTCAGCCATAGCCCGGGTGTATTCCGGTGTCCGGCACTCCCAGCCCCCAAACCAGTATACATTATCCAGAAGTGTCTCAGGCATCCGGTCAAAAGGACCATAGCATACAATTTCTGACAGGGTACCACTTTTTGCCAGATAGATATGTTCTTTGTCTGTTCCGATGGTTTCCAGAACTGCCCTCTGTGCTATTCTCGCCTCCGGTATGGTAGAAGTATTGATCCTCCAATCACTGTACCACAGAATCTGACACAACAGTACACCCACTGCCGCCAGCAGGATTCCCTTTCTGCCTTCCAGCCATCTCAGCCTCTCTGATGACAGAATCCACAGAACAGAAAGACATCCGCTGAACCACAGCCCCACATCCACTCTGTTTACCATGTATCTGCCCTGATAATACAGATAAAAATATACTGCTGCCAGAAGTATCAGCTCCAGGATTGCCGAAAGCAGACTTTTTTTATCTTTTTTCCCAAAGATAAGCCACAGCAGGAAAAATCCCAAAAAGAAATAAAACATGGGAAGTTTCAGCAGATCTCCTGGAAATCTTTTCAGGAAACCTGTCACAGTTTTTCCTGTAAGTGGACGACTGGTCTTCTGTTCTGTAAGTCTGCGCATTACATCTGTGGTAAATTTCTCTGTATCATTAAAGTTCCAGTTCTGGTATAACTGCAGTGCTTCTCTGCTGATTCCCAGCTCTTCATATAAATCCCGGTTGCTGTCATAATCCGGAAATCCATAGTCCAGAAGCTGAGACCGAAGCTGATTGAACTCCTGATATTCCTGCCACTCCGTAGTCTGATACATATGCCAGTCCCATCTGTTCACTGCAAAAACTGCCCCACAAAGGACTGCCAGTGCTGCTGCTGAAATTCCAATCCGCTTCCATAACTTTCCGGCAAATCTGTTTTTCAGATCAAGGAGATAAAAAAGTCCTGCCCCTGCCATCAGTCCTCCGCTTGCCAGAAACTGATCTGACCTGTACATGAATCCTACTATACCCAGAAGCACAGCAGCAAGAATCTCTCTTGTGTAAATTTTTTCCCGGGACAGCCCATAAAGCAGTAAAAAAACTCCTGCTGCTGTAGCGATACCTCCTGTTTTGGTAAACTGCAGGTGAATATACCCCTCATATCCGAATCCCAGAACCAGGAGCGCAGACAGATACAGACCGGAATATCCTTCCAGTCTGTTCAACAGTACATAAGTAACTGCAGTAAAGGCAAACAACAACACAGCATACTGGACAATAGTATACCATGGCAGTCTGCCTGTTATCTGATACAATAGCCGATAAAGCAGTCCAAGTCCATAATTCTGAAATACAAGATGAGCGTCCTTTACTCCCCGGAGTCCACTGCCAAGTTCCGCAAAAACGATATCATCATTCGTTTCAAACCCCGGTCTCATGATCAGCACCATCAGCAGCATTGCTGCCAGGTTACTGAGAAAAGCCAGATTCAGACTGCTTATTTTGGGTCTGTCCCCCCTCTGTGCCTTCATTCCGGATTATTCCGCTTCTTCTGTAGTTGCAGATTCCGGGACTTCTGTGGGAGCTTCTTCCGCTTTCTCAGCCCCTTCTTCTGTTTCCAGTGTTTCTTCAGCTGGTTTCTCCAGAGATACTCCTTGGCAGGCATGTTCTTCTGCTTTCCATTCAGGAATAGTTTCTTCCTCTTTTTCTTCTTCAGAAGTAGTTTCTTCCGTCGGTTCCTCTACTTCCTCAGAAGCTTCTTCTACCGGTTCTTCCATATCTACAATGTTGTCGTCCTCTTCTTCCGGAACCGGACAGCTTGCACCACATTTGGAACAGAATGCATCGTTTTTACCTACAATACTTCCGCAGTTGGGGCAGACTCTCTGTTCTTTCAGTTTTTCCGCTTCTTTTTTCAGTCTTTTGATCTGCTGATATCTTTCATCGATCTGTACACAGATTTCATCTTCTGCTTTCTCTACTGAAATGCCTTCCTGATAACGTCTGTAAACAATACGTCCCAGGTCTGCCATTGCCTTCTCGATCTGTTGCTTTTCTCCTGAAATCTTGTTTTTCAGTTTCTGTGTTTCATAAATAGTTTCTGCACGACCTGTCAGGTCTTTTGCTGCTTTTGCAAATGTGTCAGTTAAACTGCCGAAAAAATCTTTTGCCATAATAAAATACCTCTCTTTCTATACAGTTACAGTTTATTTATTTCCAAGAAGGGGTACTCCCTGTCCTCTCAGAAGGATCTTGGGTGCCCCGTTTCCTTCAATGTAGCCTTTGGTGATGACCACCTCTCCGATGCTGTCATCCTTTGGGATCTCATACATGATATCCAGCATATATTCTTCCAGTATAGCCCGTAATGCTCTGGCTCCTGTCTTTCTTTCCATGGCCTTTGCTGCAATGGCACGAAGAGCATCTTCCTCAAATTCCAGTTTTACTTCATCCAGGGCAAGAAGCTTCTGATATTGTTTCAAAATTGCATTACGCGGCTCCCTCAGAATCTGCACCAGCATATCTTCGTTCAAACCATCCAGTGTAAAGATCACCGGCAGACGTCCCAGAAATTCCGGGATCATGCCAAAGTTCCGGAGGTCATCTACTGTCACCTTCTCCAGAAGGTGAGGATCGTTGTCATACTTATCCTTCAGATCTGCATAAAATCCGATAGAAGCCTGCTTGTTCAGGCGTTCCTTGATGATACTTTCCAGATCTGGGAAAGCACCTCCGCAGATAAAGAGAATGTTTCTTGTATTTACTGTAGTAAGTGGGACCATAGCGTTCTTGCTGTTGGCTCCTACAGGAACCTCCACCTCGCTTCCTTCCAGAAGTTTCAGCATTCCCTGCTGTACAGCTTCTCCACTTACATCTCTCTGATTAGTGTTCTTCTTCTTGGCGATCTTATCAATCTCATCAATAAAGATAATGCCATGTTCCGCTTTTTCCACATCATTATCTGCTGCCGCCAGAAGTTTGGATACAACGCTTTCGATATCATCACCAATATAACCAGCCTCTGTCAGGGAAGTAGCATCTGCAATCGCCAGTGGCACATCCAGAAGTTTCGCCAGGGTCTTTACCAGATAAGTCTTACCGCTTCCTGTAGGTCCGATCATCAGCATGTTGGACTTCTCGATATCAATCTCATCCATAGTGTCTGTGGCAACTCTCTTATAATGGTTATAAACAGCTACAGACATAACCTTCTTGGCATGCTCCTGACCGATCACATATTCATCCAGTGTAGCCTTAATCTTGTGAGGTGCCGGGATTTTCTTCAGATCCAATACCGGTTCTTTGGCTTTCTCTTTTTTCTTTTTGACTTTCTTTGGCTGATTTACCGGATTCTGAAAATTCGTAAGATCAATCATGCTGATATTGGGCATATTAAACAGATCACTGTAATTAAAGTTTCCTTTATTCATCTGCTGGTTCATGCTGTCAAAACTTCTCTGCATACAATCCGGGCAGATATGTATATTGTTGGGGAGATCTATCATCTTGCCTGTCTGACGTTCTGATCTGTGGCAGAGACTACAGAACTTCTCCGGCTCGTGATCATCCTCATCATCCATCTCTTCCTCAATTATTTCATCATCATATTTATCTGACATATATTCTCCTTTCGCACTGCCACCTTGCACCTGGCAGCCCTTCTCGTTTCTGTCTTTTTGTATTTCCTGTGAGATAAGGCAAAAACGCATAAGTTCTGACTGTATGTCATTTACTTATGCGTTCATTATATCATAACCTATGTGGCTGTAAACTAAAGTTTTTATTAAAACTCTTAAGAAAATTATCACTTATTACTCCGACTTCCCAGTGTAACAGAAATGGTCTTTTCCACATATTCACCATCGTCTGCCCGGTATACGGTAATATCTACTTTCTCGCCGGATGCATAATATTCCATTTTGCTGTTCAGGTCACTTCTGCAGGTGATCGACTGTCCGTCAAAGTCTACAATGATATCACCTTTCTGTAATCCTGCATCCTCTGCCGGGCTTCCACTCTGGACACTGCTTACAAAAGCGCCTTCCGGCATACTGAACATCTGGATCGCCTCTGTAGACAAGTCTGCAATCTCCACACCAAGGTAAGAAGCATCATCTGTGTCTACTTTATCTCTGGTCTGACGGTTCATTAGTTTCTCAAGAATCGGCTGCGCCTTGGAAACAGGAATCGCATATCCCATACCTTCTACTGCGTTGTCTGCATACTTGGCTGAGTTGATACCGATTACTTCTCCCTGCATATTCAGAAGTGCTCCACCACTGTTACCTGGATTGATAGCTGCATCTGTCTGGATCAGCCCGGATCCTGTAGAATCATCTGTTTCAATGGTTCTGTTGAGAGCACTTACCCATCCGGACGTTACTGACTGACCATATCCCAGTGCATTACCAATGGCAACCACCTGTTCTCCTACTTTCAGACTATCAGAGCTTCCCATCTGTGCGATCTTGATCTGAGAAAGAGTATCTGCAGGTATATCGGATTTGTTTACTGCAACTACAGCCAGGTCATTGGCTTCGTCTGTTCCCTTGATCTTGGCACTGACCGCGTCTTCTACATTCAGTTCTCCATCAGAATCCGAACTGTCTGAAGAAGCGGAAGATGTAGACATATTCTGCGTCTCCTGTTCTGCATTTACCACATCGTTGCCTATAAAACACACACTCAGTGTAGTAGCTCCTGACACTACATGATTATTGGTGGCAATAAGAAGCTCATCTTCATTTTCCCCTACAATGATACCGGAACCACTTCCCTCACTGGAATACTGTCTGGTGCCATATCCGAATCCAAATCCAAAATAACTGGGAATCTCCTGGATACTTACGGAAGTGATCGCCACTACAGCCGGCATGGCAGCCTCTGCAACCTCAGCTACTGTTCCGGTCTGCGTAACAGCACCAGACTGGTCTTCTGCTGTATCTGCTGTTCCACTGCCGGTATCGGATGTATCTTCCAGAGATGCCGTCTCTATTCTGGTTCCTGTATCTACTGTTCCCAGATACTGATCTGCGGTCCTGTTTACAATCTGAAAAACGCCTCCTGCCACCAGACCAAACACAACTGCCAGAGCAACGGTTCCCGCTATTTTTTTTCTGAAGGAACTGTGTGTTTTTTTCTTTTTCCCGGAATCGGGAGTCTTCTTTTCTGTTGGTATTCCCTGGTGCATCTGATAATGTGAATAATGAGGAGAACCTGTATTCTGTTCTGCTTCTGTTGACTGTGCATTCCGGCTCTGTGGAGCAATCTCACTGGATTCATGGAAAAAGTCATTTCCTTCCCATCTGTTTTCGTCACTCATGTATTTGCTCCCTTCTGCATTTATCGTCTATGATCAAAATTTCTGCTTACCATGATCTTTGTTTTCATATTAGACAGTGTAGCAAGATATTGTGTTCAAAGTGTGATAACTCTTTTAAAAAACAATGTTTCATAAAAGCATCTTAACACAGAAGGAAAAAAGTTATTTTTTCCAGTAGGAAGGATTCATGGAGCAGCAAATCCGCATTTTCAGGGAAAGTTTCTGATAATTTTTGCCAGTACGGTAGCCTGCATATTTGAACGCTGACTGCATGATAAATCCAGGGATCAGCCACACTCTTCCTGTCTTCAGAAGATAACTGAATGTTTTTTTCACCAGGCGGATTCCCTCCCCTTCGGAAGGCACTGACTGAAAGATTTCCGGATGTTCTGCCTGGGATACTCCCAGATCAAAATTCCGGTGAAACTGTTCCATACAGGAATAATTATGGGAATGAAGGACTTTTGCATCTGCCGCATAGGCAATCCCATATCCTGCTTTAATCAGATTACCTGCATAGATCATATCTTCATTGAAAATAGTCCGTTCCACAAAACCTCCCAGTTTATCGTAGATTTCTTTCCTGTAGGCAGCACATACATTGGAACAGAAAAAAGTCTTAATTCCATAAACCGGAAGATCTTCTGCTGTTTTTACAGAAGAGGTTTCCGGATAATTAAAAGATCTGGTGTATCTTTCTACAAAACCACAGTCTTTCTTTGGCAACTGTCTGCCATAAGCTGCGCCAATATTATCATCTTTCGTAAGTGCCGTTACCAGATTGCGGAGCAGATGTCTGTCACAGGGTATAGCATCCTGGGTCATAAAAACAAGAATCTCTGCCTGTGAGATTTCTGCTGCTTTCTTTCTGGTTCCGCCATGATCGAACTCCGGTTTGGTCAGGTGATGAACCTCCACAATTGGATGTCTGGTTTCCCAGTCCCGGTTCCAGTATTCCTCTTCTGTATTCATTATAAGAATTTTATTTATCGGATAATCCTGCTTCTCCAGTCTGTCCAGTAATGTCTCAAATTCACTGCCCGGATGGTAAGCCGGAATGATCACATCTGTTATTTTTTCTGTCATTTATTTTCTCCCATTATAGAAATGATATTGGGGCAAATTTACCCATCTGTTATAAAAAAGGGAATTTCTGATTTCCAGAAATCCCCTTTTGTTATCTTTATGCTGCCTCAGCAGAAACGGATTCTTCTACGATTTCTCCGCCACCGTCATCTCCGCCACCAGCGTCTCCGCCGCTGCCGTCATCTCCACCACCGGTGTCTCCACCATAATCTGGTTCTACGACTTCTCCGCCGCTACCGTCGTCTCCACCGCTGCCGTCATCTCCGCCGCTGCCGTCATCTCCGCCGCTGCCGTCATCTCCGCCGCTGCCGTCGTCTCCGCCATTATAATCACCGCCACCACTGTTGTCATCGCCGCCACCGTTATAGTCGTTGCCGCCACTATTGTTGTCTCCACCACCGTAGTCGCTGCCGTCACCATTATCTCCTGATTCATCGGAGCCGGTATCAACATCCTGACCTGTGCTGTCCCATACAAAGTCAATGCTCTCTGTATTCTCATCTACGGGAGCCTGTGTATCCTCAAGTTTGTCAGTACCACCAACGATTTCAAGAATACGTTCACTGATTGCTTTTACAGTTTCAGATGGTTCATAATTTTCATCATCATACAGGAATTTGTGAAGGTCTTTAACGTTGCTGATGAGGTCTGTAGGAACAATGATACTTCCTTTTACATTGGAAAACTTATAGGTTAACGGGAAACCAGTTGTCTCATCTACACTGTATCCAATCAGAGTCGGAAGCATCTGCAGGATATCTGTTTTGCTGAGAGAAGTAGTTACCATCGGAAATACGTCATCCATGATCTTGAAGATAGAGTTGATACCTGCTGATTTTGCTCTGCTGACGATCATCTGAATCACTCTACGCTGTCTCTCTGTACGTCCCATATCCAGGCTGGCTGTGTAACGGATACGACAGTAGGAAGTAGCCTGTACACCATTCAGATGATAAGTGTACTGGATCTTTTCTTCGTCTTCTGGCTTCTCCGGAAGTTCGATCGGTGTATAATCTTTGCCAACTGCTTCAGATGTCTCTATACAATAATTGTTCATATGAACGATCTCTGCATAGGACATATCCATATCCAGACCACCAAGGTCATCAATAATGGTGACCAGTGCATCAAAGTTTACGGTTGCATAATCTGTAATGTTCAAGTCAAGGTTTGTATTCAGCATGTTTATTGCCTGTTCTGCATCACCTGCTGCATAAGCTGCATTAGCCTTACTGTACATATCATTACCGATGTTGAGAAGTGTATCTCGATATACAGATACAAGCTTAACATCTTTGGTATCATTGTTGACACTGGCAATGATCATGGTATCACTGTTTTTGTTTCCGGCGAAGTTCATGTTTTCGCTTCGGGCATCAAGTCCGAACAGTGCATAAGTGGTATATCCTGTCAGACTGGAAGTCTCAGAATCTATGGAATCCTGAACTTCTTTATTAACCTGGATCTTACTTTCATCCAGCACCGGCTGATTGATCTTGTCCAGCTTGGAATTAAGCTGTCCATATACATAAAGACCACCGATGAATAAAAGAAGTACAACAATTTCAACTGCAAAAAGTATCTTTTTCATTTTGGATTTCTTTTTTGGTCGTGCCATCTTTTCTCCCCTTATCTTTAATATGCATTTTTATTTATGAAACCTTTAAAAAAGGTCAGAAACAGTATTTTGATGTCGAATCCAATGGACCAGTTCTCTATATAATACAGGTCACAGTCAATTCTTTTCCGGATTGAGGTATCTCCTCGGAAGCCATTCACCTGTGCCCATCCTGTAAGCCCCGGGCGAACCTGGTGTTTCACCATATAACGGGGAATCTCTTCTCTGAATTTTTCTACGAAGAAAGGGCGCTCCGGTCTGGGTCCCACTAGACTCATGTCACCTTTAAGGATATTAAACAGCTGCGGAAGTTCATCAATACTGGTTCTCCGCATAAACTTGCCGATTCCGGTAACCCTGGGATCATTTTTTACTGTCCATGCCTTCTTTTCCTCTGCTTCGGGCTGTATCTCCATAGAACGGAACTTGTACATTCGAAATGTTTTGTTATGAAGTCCCACTCTCTCCTGTTTGTAGATCAGTGGCCCCGGTGAAGTCAGCTTGATAAGAATGCACATCAGAATCATCACCGGTGATGAAACAATAATCGCCGCAATAGAACCGAAAATATCCATAACGCGCTTCACCATGGCATTGAAGGTGTTGCTGAGAGGTACATACCGGATGTTGATCACCGGAAGTCCCAGAATATCCTCTGTATATGGTTTCGTAGGAATTATTTTATTGTAATCCGGAATAAATTTGGTGTGAACTCCGGATTTCTCACACATAGCAACAATCTCTTCCAGACGGTAATATTCACTTAAGCCCAGTGTAATGGCAATCTCATCCAGCCGATTAGCCGGAAGTATTACGGTAAGATTGGCAATTCTTCCGATTACTTTGATGCCATTGTACACAGTCCCGGCAGCAACATTGTCATCCAGAATTCCCCGGACCACATATCCCCACTGCGGATTCTGCTGTATTCTGTCAATATACTCTTCTGCTGCGCGGCTGTATCCTACCAGAATCATCTGTTTCTGATGTCTGCCGCGTCTGCGCATATCTTTTCCGATATAGGAGATCAGTAAACGGACAGACCATTCCATGAGAATATTGATCACACAGAATATATATACGGTCAGTCGGGAAAAATCTGATTCTCCCATCATATACAGACTGAATACTACAAGTAAAAGACCAAGTACATTTGCCTTGATGATGTTTGCCAGCACAAGACGACGCCCCTGCATACTCAGCGGCTCGTAAAGAGTAAATGCCTGATAAAGAAGCAGATACCCCGGTATGATAAAGATCAGTGCAAACATGTACTGCTGGAATGTCAGTGCACGAACTGCTGAATAGGAAAAAGGTCCGATAAATCGGATCGTCCATGCAACAATATAGGCAACTGCAATGATCCCGGCATCCATCAACATCTGGAGACGACTGAAATTCTTCTGATTGTCCTGAATCAATTTCTGCCACCTCATCTGATTATATGGCTTCAGTAGCCCTGACAGCCACGTTTATATTATAATAGTTGCTCTTTAAAATCAATAAAATCTTTAACTTTTATTTTATTAAATTTCCTTAAAATCCTGTAAAACTGCCTTTACCCTTTCAGTCTGCGGAACAGATTGATCCACAGTTCCAGCTGTATTTTGCAGTAATTAGGAAAATTTTTCAGAGAAAACGGCACTTTTTTGTTGTTGAAACTGATGGAAAATCCGTTTTTGATCCCTGCTGCATATTCTTTTCCCATTCCCTTGACTGCAAAGAAGAGAAATTTGATCAGAAATCCCGCTGCCAGAAAAGGCAGGTTCAGAATGATCTGGAGAAAAGGCATATTTTTGTAGATCAGATATACATTGTTTCTGGAAGAATATCTGGTCTTAAACTGATTGTACCTGGAACCGCTGGTGCCGCTTCCTACATGATATACCACTGCTTTCGGGGCGTACCAGTTCTCATATCCATAGATCCGGGCTCTGTAACCGATATCCATATCTTCCAGATATGCAAAATGTTCTTCGTCAAAGTATCCAATCCTCTCGAATACCTTTCTTCGATATATGGCAGCTCCTCCACAGGCAGAAAAAACTTTATCTTCTCTGTCACAACTACGGATATCTTTATCCTTGCCTCTGGCAAAGGACCAGCCAAGTGCACAGTAAAAGTCACCGGCATCATCCAGCCTGTCTCTGTCATGATACTGGACCATTTTGGCTCCGCACGAAAAAGCCTTCCCGTGTCGCTTAATAGCAAGTAACATTTCTTCTACAAAATCAGGCTGTACTTCTGTATCGTTATTTAAAAGGAGAACATAAGGTGCCCTGGAAGCGCGGATTCCTTCGTTTACTGCACGACAAAATCCAAAATTCTCCGGAAGTTCAATAATGTGGACCCAGGGATAATTGGCTGCAACAAAAGAACAGCTTCCGTCTGAAGATCCATTATCCACAAAGATCACTTCAAAATTCTTGATTGTCTGTCCCTCCAGACTACCCAGTACGCTGTCCAGAAAGGCGATTCCGTTAAAATTCGGTATGACCACCGATACTTCCATGTATTCCTCCTATTTCTCTTTCTCTTTTTTGTTCATTCCCGGCAGAGGTCTGAGAGAATAATTCCATTTTGTGAGAGACAGATTCTTATTGTAATAAGGATCTCCTTCTTTCAGGATTCTGATCCACTGACAGCGCATATACTCAATTTCTTCCTGGAAACGCCGTACTTTTTCCTTGCTGTCCTCTGCTCCTCTTGTTTTGGATTCCATGTGATAAAGCTGCACATAAGGATCATAAACGATCAGTCTGTTCTGCTGTCTTACTTTCAGACACAGATCCACATCATTAAAAGCTACGGATAATTTTTCTGTAAAACCACCTGCTTCTTCAAAAGCAGTACGTTTCATCATCATGCAGGCTGCTGTTACAGCACTCATATCCTGCAGAATAGATGCTTTATGGAGATAACCGGTTCTGTTGGCCGGCATATTTACAAACATATGCCCTGCAATTCCGCCAATGCCGATCACACAGCCTGCATGCTGGATGGTATTGTCCGGATAGATCAGTTTCACACCTACTGCTCCTACTTCCTTCCGCTGGCAGACTCCCAGCATTTCCTCTATCCAGTCCTCTGTAATCACTGTCACATCATTGTTCAGAAACAGAAGATAATCTCCTTTCGCATGACTGACTCCGTAATTATTGATCGCTGAATAGTTGAATTCTTTTTTCCATTTCAGAAGCCTGATCTGAGGGTCTCCGGAAAGCTCTTTGTAATAATGAAAAATCTCACCTGTGGTGCTGTTATTCTCAATTATAATAATTTCATAATTGGTATAATGAGTCTTTGCACGTATGGATTCTATACAGGCTTTGAGAGATTCCTTTTCATCTTTGTTTGGAATAATGATGGACACCATTGGTTCTCCCTGTACCGGATACTGTACTCTGAAAAATCCCAGATCCGGTGTATGAGATACTGTACCTCTGACCCCCATACGCTGAAGATGAGCTTCGATGGCTCTCTTGCCTGCGTCAAAAGCATACATCTTGCTGGCAGGATTATCTGCGGTAGATGCCTTGTGGGTTCTCCAGTGATAAAGGATCTCCGGAATATGCCCTACTTTTCCGGCTGTTTCTATGCAGCGGAAAATAAAATCATGATCCTGTGCACCGTCAAATTCCTGCCTGAAACCACCCACTTTCTCAATGATGGAACGGCGTACCACAAAAAAGTGACAGATATAGTTGTTGGATCGCAGAAGATCCAGGTTAAAATCTGGTTTCAGGTGAGGCTGAAAATGCTCACTGAGGTCTGTGGTAACCTTATCCTCATCTGTATAAACTGCATCCAGCTGCCGGTCTTTGGCAAGAGCCTTTGCTATTTCGTACAGTGCATTGGGTGCCAGGAGATCATCATGATCCAGAAGTCCCACAAACTCTCCCTCTGCCATCTGAAGTGCTGCGTTGGTATTACCTGCAATTCCTTTATTCTCAGTAAGGTCGATCACCCGGATACGTCTGTCTCTGGCTGTATATTCTTTCAGGACGCTGCTCATGACTTCATCCCCGGGACTTCCATTTGCAATACACAATTCCCAGTTACGGTAAGTCTGTGCCAACAGGGAGTCGATCATCTGTTGCAAAAATTCTTCCGGTGTACGGAATGCAGGAACTGCCACACTGATCAGTGGTTCATAATCAAATTTTTCCCGTCTCTGTCTGTCCAGTTCTTTCAGGTCCGGTACATAAGCTTTATACCATGGGCCATAAGGTACTTCCTCCGGTTCAAATCTCTCATGAAGTCTGATCCAGAATTCTTTTGGTCCGTAATGTTTCAGATAGCGAAAACCTTTCTGAATGGTGTAGGGATTCAGTTTACGGATCATTCTGCCCCACTGGATTTTGCCATCTGCTTTCTTTTCTTTACTCATATATTTATAGCCTCAGATTTCATCTGTTTGTGTAACTGTTCAATATCTGCTGAATAGTTACTAATTGGGTTTTATTTTATCATTGTGACAGGCTTTTTGCAAGGGCGTATGTTCCTGACTCTTGAATTACCCCCTGAAATAGGATATGATAAAAGGGCGAATGTAATTTTTTCAGAATATATATCATACACAGGAGTAAATTATATGAAGATCAAAAGATTATGCAGCGGGCTTCTTGCCATAGGACTCTCTCTTTCCCTGCTGTTTCAGGTCCCTGTACAGGCTGCGGAAGATACTTCCTCTGGAATCACCACCAACAGTATTGCCGGATGGCCTCAGGGACCAGAGATCACATCCACTGCTGCCACGATCATTGAAGACAGCACCAACACTGTCCTCTATGCCAAAAATGCAGATCAGGTACTTTATCCCGGTGCTGCTGTAAAAGTCATGACTACGCTGCTGGCATTGGAAAACACGCAGCTGACTGACCAGGTAACTATGACTGCCACCGGTGTTTCCGGTGTTACAGACGGTGGTGCCAATATTTCTGCACAGCTGAATGAAGTTTTCACTATAGAACAGTGTCTCTATGCTATTATGCTGGCTTCTGCCAATGATATTGCCCTGCAGGTTGCTGAACATATTGGCGGATCTGTGGATGGTTTTATACAGATGATGAATGATCGTGCCGCCCAGCTGGGATGCTCCAACACTGTATTTACCAATCCTACCGGACTTCCTGACGAAAACCAACATACAACAGCTCATGATATGGCACTGATCATGAAGGCAGCTATCGATAATGAAAGTTTCCGGACCATTGCAGGAACTGGTTCTTACACCATTCCTGCTACCAATGTATCTGGCGGTGATCGCGTCCTTACCAATAACTTTTCCATGATGAATGCCACCAATGCAGCTTATTATCAGTACTGTCTGGGTGGTAAGGAAGGATACACGGAAGCTTCCCAGAGTACTCTGGTATGTGCAGCACAGAAAGATAATACTACTCTGATCGCAGTAGTTCTGCAGGGTGCCTCCGGTACCACTGCCACAGAAGCGGTTTCTCTTCTGAATTATGGATTTGATAACTTCCAGACTCTTTCTCTGGGAGACAGTGATTTTAATATGGTTTCCGGTGGAAATGTCTATGTTCCTGCCGGTACCACTGCTGACAGTCTTACCACACAGGATGGGGATGTGCAGGATGGTCAGTATCCTCGTCAGTATTTCTTTAATGGTGTGTCTGTAGGTACTTCTGTGATGGCCGCCACTACGGAAGAAGATACCAGCCTTGCTGATGAAGGTGCACAGAATGTAGAAGCAGCACGTAAATATTCCGCCGGCAGAAGCCAGGTGCCTTATTTCGTCATTGGTGGAGTGGGGGTACTGCTGTTGCTGCTGATACTGCTTCGGATGATCAAAGTTATTAAAAATTAATGGAAGCCTTGTTGATGGGACGGCAGGGATTATCCTTCTTCCGTCCTTCACCACGGCCACAATTTTATATGATTCAAAAGGCAGGTCCAGATCATCTCTGTCCCTGCCTTTTCTCATATCGTCTCTTTCTATACACACTTATAATCCTGCTACCGGCAAACAAGATCCAGAAGATCACACTTCCGGCCGCCCCCACATAAAGTCCGGGAGCTGTAAATTTCAATACAATGTCATGATCCCCGGATGCCGCTTTACATGCCAGGAAACCAATATCACCCCGGACAAGCTCCGTCTCTTCACCGTCCACAGTCAGACTCCAGCCATTTTCATAAGGGATCATAAAAAGTGCATATCCATCCGTCTCTGCATGAATACTTCCGGTGATCAGCGAATCCTTCTCCGGTGCATTCAGTGTTACAGAAGAATTCTCCTCTGCCTTCTCCTGCTGACTGGTCTTACGAGCAGCAATCTCCTCAGCACTTTCAATGGTTTCTCCATCTTCCAGTACAATAGCTTCTCCCAGAAGCTCCTCCCTGTTTTCCTCTGTGCAGAGTTCCTTCAGAGAATCCTCTGAAATAGCTGTACTGTAAAAATGTGCTGTCTCTGCATCCAGCGTATTTTCATGAATAAAAAGACTTCCAACCTGGTCCTGAAGCTTCCAGGAAGTACCATCAGGATTTCCATTACCGGATAAAATATAACGGATTCCCAGAAAAGCAGCCAACCAGTTGTCATCCACATGATTCCAGAAAGTATAATGATTATGATCTGCAAAAAACAGCTCCGGATAACAGGTTTCCACAAATTCTTTTACATATCCGTTCATAACAGAATTATAAGTAGAAATCCCTCTATACCCCTGTGCTGAAGAATCCATAGCTACCGTTCCTGAAATATAGTCCTTTTCCACTCTGTAAAATTCCGGATCATTTTGCTCAAGATAAGTAAGACAGTCCTGAAGGTCTGTTCTGTACATTTCCCTGAAAAAATCCTGAGGTTTTTCCATTTCTGCCCTGTATTTTACATTTTTATCTTTGGATTTTTTCATGGATTTATAATCTTCTGTTTTCTGTGCCATTTCCTCTGGAAGGGTATCCGTCTTTTTCATAGTGACTCTCGCCTGGTAATTCACTGTGCCCTCTGAAGTAACATTTACAATCAGAGCCAGCCCCATTACTGCCATAACAACAGACCGGATCTGTTTTTTGGTAAGAAACACAAGTGCTCCAAGACAAACTGCCATAATCACACCGGTTACTGTCAGAATAAGAATATTT
>OLRG01001649.1_pt1 | contig 17499 bp, 11 predicted proteins | sample 1672331 | NCBI WGS metagenome assembly OLRG01 (sample SAMEA3136672, study PRJEB25190) | human gut metagenome
CCAAGTCTTTCTCATGGACCGGGGTAAGCCACGATGATGAACTAAATAGAAATTAATTAAATCCAATCAATCTCCGCGCAACAATATAAACCAATGACGATATCTTACGTCCTGATTTTCCCGGAATGTTCATTGTCTGTCCGAGAATACCGTAACGGATTCTGATAAAGCTTCGCATATCTTTTTTCTTCAGATACTGCCATAATTCCTTTTTCTTTTCCAGATTTTCTTTATTCTTGGAACGGATGCAAAGAATAGAAGAAACTGTCATCATGATTGCAAGATAATTAAGCATGTACTGTCTTAATTTCTTACTTCCAATATCTTTAAGCTGATACATATCAATCATCGTCTTTGTGACAAAAATCTGCTGATCCAGCCTTTTGATCATTACTTTCTCATTAACCGACTGATCTTCTCTTCCAATAAAATATCTATAGAAGTCTACATCCATATAGTAAATTTTGCGTACATGCGGGAGTGGGTAATATACATAAATATTGTCCACATAGAATGTATGCTTTGGCAGATGAAGTTGGATCAGTTTTAACATGTCTGTACGGTAAATAACCGAGTGCATCAGAATATACTGATCCAGATGGAAATGTCCCATATCATCCCAACGGAAAATCTCATCCTGTGGCAATACGTTACGATAATGAATCACCTTCTTATGTGTTGCACCAACTTTTTCATACACATAGTTAGCGACCAACATATCCAGTTCCATTCCATCTTCTTCCATATGGCGTAAAACATCTAATATTTTATGAAGTGCATCTTCGTCCACCCAGTCATCACTGTCTACAACCTTAAAATATTTACCGGTTGCATGCATCAGCCCTGAGTTTACAGCATCTCCATGTCCACCATTTTCCTTGTCTACTACTTTAATAATAGTAGGGTATTTTTCCATATATTCATGAGCAATCTCTGATGTTCTGTCCTTTGATCCGTCATTTACGATAATTATTTCAATATCTTCTCCACCCGGAAGAATACTTTCTATCGCATGGGCCATATAATCCTGTGAATTATAACACGGAATGGCAAAAGAAATATATTTCATTCTTCATTTTCTCCTCTTTCTACAATTTGACTTCTATTAGTATAATCTATTTTTCGCTATTTTCCAACAAAATCTTTGTAAAATCCCGTGTTCACAATTTGTTCATTTATCCTTCAAAATTCTTTCATTACTTTAACATTCTTTCTTCATAGGTCTTTCTTATACTATAATCATCAAAGAAATACAGAGAACTTGGTAGCTACTTCCGAACACATGGCGATTTAGAATTTCTCTCATATCCTTTGATATACAAAAGACGTTATCTAGTATGTAAATACTATTTGGAATAAACTTTTTCATAATACATGCCGGGAACTGCGAAAGTGGTTACCCGGCATCCTCCCTTTTATGAAAGATTTTTCCAGATTTCTTTCACTTTTTCCCGTTTCCATATTCCTACAACAATCAATGCGCCAAATAAAACAGCTCTCTCCCATAAAATTATGTTCTTCTTTTTTCCTTCCTTTTTATCTTCCTTGACCATTTTTTCATCCTGTATTACCTTTTCATTTCCATAAAAAATATATTTTCTGACCGGTTCCACAATTTTCTGCCACAAACTCTTTTCCTCGTATATTTCAAATCCTATCTGTGAAACTTTTTCATTTCCCGCAAAATCTTTTGCTTTTACCTCTATTTCATAATTTTTTGCCTCATTTAGCTGAATTTCATATCCCTTCTTCTGTTTTTTCCTGTTTTGTTTTTTTCCATTAATTTTAATGTATTCAATCTGATCTTCCAGATTCTCTGTTCTGACATAAAATGTTTTTTCTTTTTCATATTTTTCTCCATCTTCTATCCCCTCAAACTCGATCACCGGCGGTGTATGATCGATGGTAAACCTCGCTTTTGCTTCTCCTTTATTTCCTGCTGAATCAAAAGCTTCAATTGTCAGTACATGTACCCCTTCTTTTTCAATCTTTTCTCCTGGCCGATAAAATGCATCGTCCACTTTCATTACATATGTATAATTCGTAAAATCCTTAATCGATTCCTCGATAGAATAATTCCAGCTAAACTTCTTTAAATACTTTCCATCCAACTCATCTACATGTACAATAACGGGATTTTCTTTATCTATAATCAGCTGTCTCTCGGCATGACTGACATTCCCTGCCATATCTGTTACATTCATTCGGAGTTTATACAGCCCGTCCTCTGCAAGTGTCTGCACACTTTCTTTTTTTGTATCACCAGACTCATTCCTGCTTTTTGTTTTCCATTCTGTGATTTCTGTTTCTTCCTTTTTCCCATCGATATCTTCTTTTAAAATATTTGCCCGCACCGTCTGAATTACATTCTCTTCTTCTGCCAGATAGCTGACTTGTACAGGTTTACTGGTAATCGTATAATCCTCCACTCCTTGTATCAATGCTTTCGGTGCATCTCTGTCAACAAAAACCCGATCCGTTACCACCGTCTGATTTCCCGCATAGTCTGTAGCAATAATTGTTACCGGGGTACTTTCCCCATTCTGTGAACTTTCTGTAATGACAAATTTTTCTGCTCCTTTACTGCTTTTCCCAACTATTTTTTCTCCTGTTTTACAGATAATTTCCGCGATCTGGCTTCCATTGCTCCCGTCAGAAGCTTCTACCACTACCTCTGCTGCCTCTTTGTGCCAAATATCTGCTCCTCCGGACACTTCCAGACCGATCACCGGTCTTACACTGTCTATCCAGAATGCCTTTCTGCTTTCTGAATTTTCAATCTGATGATGTTCTTCATCTTCCATCCATACTTCCAGTTCATTCCTTCCATCTGCAAAATTCAATTGTTTCAACCGGCAGGATTCATTTGATTTTTCCAGCGTACCTTCCTGCCTTTCCCCATTTCCATTCTCAAAAAGGTATCTGGTCACGCCATTCTTACTCAGATGTGTGATCTTTCCGGTCGGAGCACTGATATAATAGCCATTCTGACCATCCGGATCCTCATATTCCGCATGATACATTTTTATCTCTTCTTCCTCCGGATCTTTTCCATTCTCTTTTTCATCGTCTTTCTCTAAGTCTTTCCCGTCATCTTTCTCGTCATCTTTCTCCGAGTCTTTCCCATCCTCTTTCTCGTCATCCTTCTCCGGATCTTTTCCATCCTCTTTCTCGTCATCCTTCTCCGAGTCTTTCCCGTCATCTTTTTCATCACCCTTCTCCGGAGCTTTCCCGTCATCTTTCTTATCGTCTTTCTCTCTATCTTCCTCCGAATCTTTTCTGTCCTCTTTTTCTCCCTCTTCTACCAGATCCTTTTCATTATCTTTGGCGTTGTCTTTGTCCTTGTCAAATTCTTTCTTACTGTCTTTTCCTTTATTTTTTACTTTTATAATCTGCTTTCGACTTCCCGCTTCTACCTGCATCACATTTCCTTCCGGTAACAGATCAGCAATCTGTCCTCCGGTCACCATACCAAACGCTGCTATCATTATTACTTTTTTTATCTTCCTACCCATATATTTCCTCCTTCTGCCTTAATTCCATATTCTTTTTGTAATTTCTTAAATTCTGCATTTTCCAAAAGTTCAGTATCTTCTGTTACATATTCTTTAATCTTGAGTGCACACGTATCTCTATTGACAGCCGGATCTGCACATATCAGTCTTATATGTGTTAATTTCAACTCTTCTGATTCTCCAAGCTCTTTTATCCCCTGAATGCATGTATCGCTTGCCATATCCCTTCTTCCTGCAGTTTCATACAACTGTACCATCTTTTTATACAGCTCTTCTCTCTTACCCGGTTCCGTCTCATCCTCCAATATCTCTGCATATATGTTTGCTGCCTCCTCTTTCTTTTCTTCTTTTTCCAATGCAGACGCCTGATACTGCAATAGTTCTCTCTTCGCAGAATCATTCAGATAATCTGTCTTTAATCCTTCTTCTACCAGATTCAACACTTTTTCTGAACTTTCTTTATCATCCAGTAATCCATACCCTCTTATCAGGCACTGTATTGCCTGTTTTTTCTTCTCTTCCGACTGCATATTTCTTTCTTTCCATTCATTCTCCAGGTAAGCAAGACTTGCGGCAAATTTTTCTGCCTCTTCCGGCACTTTTTGTTTTTCATACGCTTTGATAAGCCTTTTCAGATTAACTGCCAGCGTCTGATTCTCCATTTGATTCAGACATTTCAGACTTTTTTTCATATCTCCCACATTCAGGAAATATGCCAGTGCCAATTCCAGATACTCTTCATCTCTTTCATATATTTTCTTTTTTATCCGGTCATCCGATTTTTCACTTTTTTTCTCTTCTGATTTGGAAGATTCCGTTCTTTTCATCTCTCTCTGGTTTGCTTTTTCAGCATTTTCCCATGCATTTATGAACAAATATCCCCCGAAAACAATAGACAAAACTACTGTTATACACACTTTTTTTCTTCTTTTCCCCTTATTATTCAAAATTTTATCTCTGTCTTTTTCTTCATACCTTGGGATTTGTTTTTGGATTTCTGATACATTTAGATAATGGGTTGATCTTATCCCCATTGCTTTTGAAATAATTCTCTGAAGACGATATTCTTCTCGTCTGTTAAAACGTGGTTCTGCCTCCACAGATGCCAGAATATATTGAAATGTTTTTCCCAGCCCATACATATCCAGTTCCTTACTGGCATGTTGATAATACTTTTCGTCCGGCGGAAGAAAATATTCACGGATATCTCTTCTTTGCATAAATATCATCTTGCTTCTGTTTGCTTCCGACTGCATATCCAGAAAATAAATTCTTCCATCTTCAGACCTGACAATACTATATGGATTTACATATTGATAACAAGGATTTCCCCTGCACCTGTGAAATGACGCCAGTTGTCCTGCTATCTCTTTTAATAATAAAAATATCTCCCGTTTTTTTATTACCGGATGATATTTTAAGTATCTGTCCAGGGTTTTCCCCTGCACATTTTCGGAACTGATATAGCATAATTGTCCATGCTCAATCAGCCGCAACACATCATAACTTTCTTTTTGTTGCAACATATATCACCCCTGTTCTTTTTTCATTTTTTCTTACATGGTAAATTTGGTGAGGCCTCACGAAGTCCTACAGACTATATAGATTAATTAAAAGAATCTATCTTGAAAATATAGATTAAAGATATCTTACCTGATTCATTTCAAAATTTCAACCCTTTTTTATTGTTTTTATATATTTTCTGGCACAGCACTTTAAAGGACCTGCCACAGACAACTTCTCTTACATATTTTTGTATCTACAGAACTTGCTACCGGCAACTTCTCTTACATGCTGCTTTGGTATACAAAAAGTGCCATATTGCAAGACATGTATCTTGTTATACGCTCGCAATACGGCACTATCTTTCCAACCTTCAAATCTTATCTATTTTTTATCTGTGGCTTAATTCTTTTGGTGTATACAGATGTCTTGGAATTCCATCTACCATAACCGGTGATACATCCCCCTGAATCAATGGACGCACATAAGAAATAAACTCATTTGTTACATAAGTACCTTCTTCGTTTACCCAGTTTCTTGGTACAAGCTTCTCATCATTGGCAATCTTGTGTACATCCTTTACTTCTGTTCCGCACTGATATGGATCATCCGACAGACGTTTTAAGACTACCATCTTTCCGGTATCTCCTTCGTCTGCTGCCTTTACCGCTGCTCCTCCAACCTGATATGCTTCCAGTATATCAACTCTTGAGGCTGCGTGAGATGCGGCTCTTTGTAATGTACTTAATTCAATCGCACGTGTCTTACATCCAATCTCCCCTGCAATATAACTTGCAAGGTAAGATGCTGTTCCGGATAACTGCTTATGTCCAAATGCATCTACAAAGTCAATACTGTTGCCAAGTTCACATACATAAGTTCCATCTTCTGTACGGATTCCTTCTGATACTGCAACAACAATAGATGTTTTCTCCTGTAATAATTGTTTGATCTTTTCTCCAAATAACTGAAGATCAAATGGAAGTTCCGGCAGATAGATAAGATCCGGTCCTTCGCAGTCTTCTCCCTTTGACAATGCAGCCGCTCCGGTCAGCCATCCGGCATTTCTTCCCATTATTTCGACGATAGATACCACGCCTTTTTCATATTCCAGGCAGAAACTGTCACGGATAATCTCTTTCATAGATGTTCCGATATATTTTGCCGCACTTCCATATCCTGGTGTATGATCGGTAAGTGCAAGGTCATTATCAATCGTCTTCGGACATCCAATGAAACGGATTGCATGACCGAATATAATGGCATAATCCGATAATTTCTTGATTGTATCCATAGAATCATTTCCACCGATATAGATAAATACTTCGATATCCAGTTTGTCCAGGATCTCAAATATCTTATCATACACTTCTCTGTTCTCATGGATCTCCGGAAGCTTATAACGGCAGGATCCCAAAAATGCGGCCGGTGTTCTTTTTAATAATTCCGCATCCAGTTCGGTCTTGATATGATCTGACAGATCAATATATTTTTCTTTTAATAATCCCTGGATTCCGTGAAGCATTCCATATACTTTATTGGCTCCACGGTCTTTCGCTGTCCGGTATACACCGGCAAGACTGGCATTGATCGCTGCAGTTGGTCCCCCAGATTGTCCTACAATTACATTTCCTTTCATTCGCTTATTTCCTTCCTGTTTTTTATTCCGTTTTACCGTTAATTCAATATTAGTGTATTTTAACATAAAAGTCCAGTAATTTTTATTTTTTTTATGCATTTTTACTATTTTTATGCATCTTTGCATTGTTTGATACAAAAAAAACTCTTATTCCCCACCTTTTTGTAGTCTGTACAATATATGGGAAATAAGAGTTTTTATTCATACATTTTATTCAGCTTTTACCGGGTTTGATACACTTACCTTGTGATCATACCATTTGCCCTTTGTTCCGATCAACGCCAGATCAAATTCTTCATCTAACGCCGGAACCGGAACATCAAATCCATAGACTTCTTCTGTCGTTCCATCGCTGTATGTAACTTTGTCTGTGGTTGGTTCTAAAAGTTTTGCACCTTTTTTCTGAGCCTCTTTTGCTGTACCAGGGAAGAGATTCACGATATTTTTTGATACGAGACTGATATGTATCGTCATCTTTCCATCTTCTACAGTCAGTGTACCTTTTCCTTCATTTGCTTCATTTACATGAAACATCGTACTGTCCGTCTTAAATTCTGCAGTATAGGTCCCATCCTCGATCGGCGCCTTTGCTGCTTCGGACTTTGAATCTTTTGATTTTTCTTCTTTTGCATCAGACTTCTGCTGTTCTGTCTTGGCTGATTTGTTGTCTGATTTGCTGCTGTCATCCTTACTTGCACATCCTGTGAATATTGCAGCTGTCATTACTGCAGACAGCACAACTGCCATCAATCTCTTTCTCAACATTGTTATCTCCCTTAATTATCTTTCTTACTGTGCATCCATAGCTGCTTTTGTATGAGCAACATATAACTGCTGGATTGCATCGATCTCTCCAAGACCTGCAATCTGTGTCTTTACACTGTCAAAGTTCTTAGATGCCTCAAACTGACTCTTCCATGAATCATCATCATCTCCGGCCATATCATTATTAGCATGATCTCCGGCAACAACCATAAGTGGACGAAGGATTACATTCTTATATCCGGCATCTTTTACTTTTGCGATAACGGATTCGCAGGAAGTATCTTCCGGCTCACCTTCTACTGTTCCGATGAATACATTCTTATATCCAAGCTGTTCCATCTGTGCCTGCATCTGAGAATAGCTGATCTTTGCTGTATGAGATGTTCCATGTCCCATGAATACAAATGCTGTGCTGTCCTCTGCTGCTGCATCAAGGCTGTCATATTCTGCTGTCTTTACTGCTTCTGCAGTGATTGCCTTAGCTACTGCAGCCTTGTCTTCATTGATTGCTGTTGCGTCCGCTCCAACTTCTCCGAGAAGTGGTTCTGCGATTTTAACAGATTCGAATTTATCTTTGTAACTATTTACTGTTTCTGTTAACTCATCATACTCTGCACCGTGCATCAGATGTGTAGGCTGTACAACCAGTTTCTTTACACCATTCTTTACTGCACGCTCTAAAGCCTGATCCATGTTATCAATCTTCTCACCATCTCTTGCCTGTACATGATTAATGATGATCTGTGCTGTAAATGCTCTTCTTACGGACCAGTCCGGATTAGCTGCCTGAAGTGCTTTTTCAACTCCGCCGATATCGGCTGCACGGCTTGCATTAAAAGATGTTCCGAAACTTACTACCAGGAGTTCCTTCTCCCCGATGTTATCTTCATTTAACGGATCATCCTGGGAAGCATCCCCTGTATCTCTTCCGAAATAATCCGGATCAGCATTTTCACCTTCTACAAGTTCTTTCTGTGCATCTGTCAATTTGTCCCACGCTTCTTTCGCTTCTTTACACTGCTCATCTGTCTTGTCGTTTCTTTCCTGCACATAGATGGCATCAATCTTCTTTGCTACTTCATCTGCGGCTTTCTGATCGTCCTCTTTTGATGAATTCTCTACAGTCTTCTTGCTGCTGTCTGAACTGCTACCTGCTTTGGAACCACATCCGCCAAGTGCTGCTACACACATAGCTGCTGATAATAATACAACTACCAGTTTCTTTTTCATTTCTTTTACCTCCTGATTTTCCGATTGTCAATGCACGAGATACAAAAAAACTCGGCCACCGTCAGCTCCTTCCGAATATATAGCCAAAAAAAGCCTCCGTCAGAAAACGAAGACAACGAAAATAAAACTGTATTATACCACATACAGTTCTGTGATCCATTTCGTACTGCCAATTCCTCGTGGCCTGAACTTTTTCGTTCCTGTACTGCGAAAGGCAGGTCTCCCGGCTTATTGCTCTGACACATCTGCTCCCTTCCCGGTTCTCCCAGTGGATCTGTAGCTTCTGCTTGCAAAACACGGTGACGAGTTCGTACAGGATTCTCACCTGTTTCCCTTTTCACCAGTCAGATCATTCTTTCCACAAATTATTCTGAATCCTTCTGACTGACACCTCACACAATCTTGATTAAATTTACTATGTAACCTTAACACAGTTGCCCAAATTATGTCAATACTGTCCCGGTCATCTGAATTGAAACATCCGCTTCGGAACAGCAAAAAACCCTCGTCCGACTTAATGTCAAACAAGGGTCTCTTGTACGTGCGCGAGAAGATTCGAACTCCCGACCTTCTGGTCCGTAGCCAGACGCTCTATCCAGCTGAGCTACGCGCACATATTATATTTGTTTGCCTCAGTTATTTATGTACCTCAGCAACGAAATTAATTATAGCGCAACGTTTTCTATCTGTCAACAACTTTTTCAAATTTTTTAAATTATTTTTTTAAGCTCTGGTGGCCTGCAAGTCTTCCTTTTCTCTGGCCGTTTCTTTCTTCTTTTTATAATGGTATAATTATTACATATTTACAATACATTAGAAAATGAGGATTTCTTTATGACAAAAAAAGTTGCTGTAATCAATGATCTGTCCGGACTTGGACGCTGTTCCCTGACTGCTGCCATCTCCGTATTATCTGCGATGGGAATCCAGGCCTGTCCACTCCCTACCGCCATTTTAAGTTCACAAACAGAATACCCCAGCTACTACTGTTATGATTTTACCGATAAGATGGATTATTTCCGCCAGGAATGGAAGAAACTAGGCACTTCTTTTTCCGGAATCTATACCGGTTATGTTGCCAGTGTCTGCCAAATTGAACAGATCATGCACTTTCTGGATACTTTCCAGACAGCAGACACCTTTCTTCTGGTCGATCCTGTAATGGGAGACGATGGCGTTACCTATGATATGTATACTTCCGGGCTTCTGACTGCTATGAAAGAACTTGCCGCACGTGCAGATGTTATCACTCCTAACCTTACCGAATTCTGTCTGCTGACGGATATAGATTATAACAGCCTGCAGGATCCGTCTCTGTCTATACAGCAGCTCATTTCACGACTTAAGGATGCAGGGCAGACTTTGACAAAGGATCATGAAAAAAAGGTCCTCATCACTGGTATTCATTTTACTGCAGATGACGGAGTTCATAAGATTGGAAATCTCCTGCTAGATGGCTCTTCACATTTTCTTTCGGCATATCCCTGTTGCAACGGAAGTTATTCCGGTACGGGTGATCTCTTTGCTTCCTGCATCACAGGCGGACTTGCCAGAGATATTTCCCTTACGGAAATGATGCAGACCGCAGGTTCTTTTCTTGAAAAATCATTAATTGATTCTGTAGAAGAACATGTTCCGGTAAACGAAGGCGTTAATTTTGAAAAATATTTGTATCTCTTGCATACATAGAACCTGCCACTGGCAGCTTCTATTGCATACATTGGTATTAAAAATCACCATATATCTTTTGAAAATTTCTCTACTGAAACTCTTTCTTTTGATATATGGTGATCTTCTTTCTATATTATTGGTATCTCAGATTGATATTTCGTTACATAATTTCTGACAACGTAATCTGTGCTCCCACAGCTTCTGCCTGTAATTTATAAACTTCCGGATAATATCTTGTCGAAAATACATATTCCCCATCATTTACAAATACTTCAACAGAGGATGTATCGGCCAGAATCTTCAGATTCTCCACTTCTTCCACTTCTACATATCTCATGCTTCTTCCGGAAGATACCGAAGTTTTATCCTGATCTGTAAAATGCATCCGGAATTTTCCGTCAGCATAATCCAGGATCAGCTTCTCTGAAAGGATAACTTTAAAGCGGTTCTTTGTAATATCCAAAATCGTCATTTCATATACCGGATATCCCTCTCCTGCCAGCATACCTTTCACATCACTTACCAGATGTTTCTTCTCTTCTAGTTCTCTTATCGGACGTTGACAGATCTTGCCGTCTTTTTCAAAGATTTCTCTTGGAAATGTAAAGCAATGCTGCCATCCTGTCTGAATGGTCGGATTGCTGTATTCTTCGCAGTCCGGCATTCCCATCCAGCTGATGTGGATCCTTCTTCCGTCTTCCGTCTCAAAACTCTGCGGGGCATAATAATCAAACCCATAATCCCACAAATGATACTCTGACAACTTGTATTCTCCAAGAATATCTCCTTCTATCTCAAAGTATCCGGACTGATATACATTACGATCCTCCCAGATACCACCTTCCAGTCCCTGAACAGACGTGGAAAGAAGTTTCTTATCTCCGATTTTGAAATAATCCGGGCATTCCCACATATACCCGAATGGCTTTTCGGATTCCACCCGGTTTCTGAACTTCCAGTTTACTTTATCTTCAGATTCAAATACAAGTACCTGACCTACATCTTTGTTCGTTCTTGCACCCTGTACCATATAATAAGTACCATTTTCTTTCCATACCTTTGGATCTCTTACATGACAGGTCAGATCGTCCGGATAATCTGAATTTCTCATCAGTTCTTTTTTCTTTCCGAACGTCTTGCCGTCTTCCGTTATAACCAGAACGGTATTGCCCTCACGTCCGGTGCGGATGTAATCATATTCCCCGTCTTCTAATTTGACATTTCCTGTATAGTACAGATACATTTTTCCATCTTCAATAAATGCGGATCCGGAATATACTCCGTGACAGTCAAATGGCTGATCTGGATAAAGTGCGGTACCCTGATATTCCCACTTAATCATATCCTTGCTGGTATAGTGACCCCACATCTTCACACCGCCTTCTGCATTAAACGGCGAATACTGGAAAAACGCGTGATAGATACCCTGGAACTGGCAGAGTCCATTTGGATCATTCAGCCAGCCGACCGGCGGCATCAGGTGTAGTTTTTCACGAAATTTTCTATCTGATACGGATAACTCTTCTCTGGTTTTCTGGCTTTGTTCTGCTGTCTCTACTAATTTTACAAGATCTCTTGTTAATGCGTTCATAAATCAATCGTCTCCATCTATCTATAAGCATTATTTCTATACACATTATTTTGTAAGTGTCATAACTTTACTTGTTGTCTTAACTTCAGCAGGTTCTGCCTTTGTTACATTTCCGAATTCATCTGTATTTGTCAGAATCATCATTGTTGTCGTCTGATATCCTGCATTCTTGATTTCCTCAAGGTCCGCTTCTACCAGAATATCTCCTGCATGTACTTTATCGCCATCAGAAACTTTCTTTGTAAATCCTTTTCCATCCATTTTTACAGTATCAATACCGATATGGATCAGAAGTTCGCCACCCGCTTCTGTTGTGATACATACGGCATGACCTGTCTCGAAGATATTCGATACTTCTCCGTCGCATGGCGCTACGATTTTTCCGTCTGCAGGCTCTACTGCAACGGTAGCTCCGAGCATCTCTGATGCGAATGTCTCATCTGCTACTTCTGCTAACGGAATCTGTGTTCCATTTACCGGGCTTGTTAATGTCTCTTCTGTTGTAGCTGCTGTTGTGTCTGCTGCTGTATCGTCTGTTGCTACTGCGTCTGTTGTTTCCATATTTTCTACTGCTGCTGTCTCTGCTGCATCTGCGGTTGCTGCCTTTGGTTCTGCATCCTTATAGATCAGGAATGAGATCACGAATGCAACACCGACTGCGATCACCATCTCGATCAGGTACTGAAGCGGCTGGTTCAGGCAGAGCAGGATACCGAAGATACCTGTTACACCAGTCCCCTTAGCTCCGAGGTGCACCAGTGATGCATATAATGCCCCACATCCTCCACCGATACATCCGGCGATGAATGGTTTGAAGAATCTTAAGTTTACACCGAAGATTGCAGGCTCTGTAATTCCCATAAATGCACTGAGTGATGATGGAAGCGCCAGAGATTTGATCTTCTTATCTTTAGACTTAATACCTACTGCAAGTGCTGCAGCTCCCTGTGCTACGTTGGCTGCACTTGCAAGTGGAAGCCAGTATGTAACACCGTATTTTGCAAGCTGTCCGATGTCAATGGCTGTATACATCTGATGAATACCGGTTACTACGGTTGGTGCATATAAACCTCCCATGATCAGACTTCCGATTCCGAGAGGAAGCGTTAGCATCCACTGGATTGCTCCGAGAATTGCATTTTCAGCCCATACGAAGATCGGTCCTACAATTGATAATGTAAGGTAACCTGTTACAAATACGCTGACCAGAGGTGTTACGAACAAGTCAAGAACTTCCGGAACGATCTTATGTAACTTCTTCTCGATCACTGCCAGAATCCATACGGCGATGATAACCGGAATGACGTGTCCCTGATATCCGACCATGTCAATCTTGAACAGTCCGAAGAATACGCTCTGTGTCTGCTGTACACCTTCGGTTGCTACCGTATAAGCGTTCTGCAGTGACGGATGGATCATGATCATACCGATAACTGCGCCAAGATACTGGTTAGCACCAAACGCTTTCGCTGCTGAGAATGCAATCAGGATCTGCAGAAATGTATATGCAATGTTTCTTATTGTCTGCAATGACAAGACGCAGTCTCGTTGCACAATGTGCTGCAGATGCAATGTTCTTACTTCCGCCGACATGATCCAGGATATCCTGTGCGGTCTTTCTGTAATCCATAATAACTCTCCTTCCTTGTTCTATGTGTAATCGTTTTCACATTTTGTAATTTTATAATAAGAAAAAAAATGCCATTTGTAAAGATGGCATTTTTACTGATATTTCATATTCATTTTTGTGCGTATTGCACGAATTTAGTTGTTTTTGACCGATTTCGAATTTATTTACACGTATTATACACTGATTTTCTACTCCGGCAGCTCTTATTCTTCTATATTTTCTTCCGGATCATCAATTTCAGCAAGCCGAAATCCAAGTTTGATCTCCATCGGAATATTTTCGCCCCGTTCTATCACATCCAGCAAGAGTTCTGCACCCCTGATACCACTGGTTTTAAAACCGAAATGTACAGTTGGAATTCCACCGGTTACTGCCTTTAAAAGCTGATTATCACCAAATCCCGTAACCTGGATTGCTGTATTTTCCAATATATAACGGAATCTGGAACCCGTATCTTCCACATTCTTCGGTATCTGACTTCCTACATAAGTATGAATCGCTTCAATTGCTCCGGCCGCAATCGTATCTGTGGCGCACGATATGATATCGATGTCATTCTTTTCATTCAACAATTCCAGAACTTTCTCGTATCCGGACTCTGTTGTGAACTCCGCCACCTTATAATATCCGTCTTTTAATTCCCGTCCCGACCTTTTCAGACCTTCCCGGAATCCATCTTCTCTGGCTGCTCCGGCTGCCTTGTCTTCTCTTGAAACTCCGATATACGCGATCTCTTTTCTGCTCTTCGCCGCAACCGCACGTCCCATGGCCTCTCCTGCACCGTAATCATCATGATAAATGCAATTTGCAAACTTTGTATGTTGTCCGATCACGACAACAGGAACCTTGGATTCTTTCAGAAATCTTCTGTGCTCTGCTGTGATCATCGTACCCACAAGAATAATCCCGTCTACCGGATAATTCTCAAACAGACGCATATATTCTATTTCCTTCACCGGTGTATTATCCGTTCCTGCAAGCAGCATCTGGTAATTACGCTCTGAAAGAACTTTTTCAATTCCAGCTGTGATCCGGCTGATTGATTCAGAGTTAATCTTCGGCACAACCACACCGATCAGACACGCTTTCTTTGTCCTGAGCATACGCGCCTGCGCCGACGGCTGATATCCCGTCTCTTCGATCACTTTTTTAATCTGTTCTTTCTTCTCGTCACTTACATATCCACCATTCAGATATCTTGATACTGCTGCGCTGGATACCCCTGCCAGTTTGGCAATTTCTTTGATCGTCATCTGACATTTACTCCCCCTGTTATAATGTACTTCCATTCTCTTTAATTATTTTCTGATACCAGTAAGCGGAATCTTTCAAGATCCTCTTCTGTGTCGGATAGTCTACATATACCAGTCCGAATCTCTCAGAATAACCTTTTGCCCATTCAAAGTTATCCATCAGTGACCACTGGAAGTACCCTCTCAGATCAATCTCTCCTGCTGCCTTTTTTAATTCATGCAGGTATCTTGCCAGAAAATCAATTCTGTTCGGATCATGTACTTTTCCATCCAGTGAGATCACATCATGGCATGACAGACCATTCTCTGTAATATAGATTGGCTTCTGATAACGTTCATAAAGGAATTTCGGTCCCCAGTACAGACACTCTGGTGTTACCGGCCAGTCAATCGCTGTTTTTGGGAATCCTTCATAGCGGCTTACTGTTTCCGACCTTCCGTCTTCTCCCATCCGCACACAATATCCATTATATATATTCTGTCCATATATATCGATCGGCTGTGAGATCAGGCGCATATCTTCTTCTGTGATCTTAGGAAGATATGGCTCATACTTTGCCAGACCTTCTTCCGGATATTTTCCAAGAAGAACCGGATCTGACCACCAGGTCACATTCCAGTGCCAGTTTGAGAACTCATCCGGCAGAGCAAAGAAACTCTTCTTTGCCGCTTCGATATCTTCTGCTTTTTCCGTTGCCGGATAGCATACAGAAGCTGTCGGTGCATATCCGATCACAAGTGGCTGCTTCCCATGTGTTCTTAACATCTGCACAGCTCTTCCATGTGCTTTCATAACGTTATGTGCCATCTCAAAAGTATCCCGGATCGGTGCTTTTATCCCCGGCGCATGTTCGCCATTTACAAAACCGAGTCCGACAAAGCACTGTGGTTCATTCAACGTAAAGAAATGTGTGACTCTGTCACTGAATCGTTCCGCCAGAAGCTTTGCATATTCTCCGAACCACTCCACGATCTTTGGATTCATCCATCCACCGCGTTTATACAATTCATATGGAAGTTCCCAGTGATACATGGTAATATATGGTTCAATATCATTTTTTAATAATTCATCGATCAGATCATTGTAGAATGCAATGCCGGCTTCGTTCACCCTGCCAGCTCCTTCCGGCATAACCCTGGACCAGTCTATCGAAAAACGATATCCTTTCAGTCCAATCTCTTTCATAATCCGAACGTCTTCTTTATATCTGTGATAATGATCACATGCTACTTCTCCCGTATGTCCTTCGAATATCTTCCCCGGTTCCTTTGTATATACATCCCATATATGCTCGCCTTTTCCGTCTTCTTTCACGGCACCTTCTATCTGATATGCACTTGTTGCTGCTCCCCATACAAAATCTTTTCTAAAATCCATGCTTATTCTCCCTGTTTTCATTATACTGTAATTGTATTATACCGCAAAAATTCATACTGTGCATTATAAGTGAGGCCGGAGATTTCAAAAACCTCCGGCCTCACTTATGTTACATTGATATATTAACTTTCAAACTGGCTGTGATACAGTTTATGGTAAAATCCACCTTTTTTCAGCAGTTCTTCATGATTGCCCTGCTCGATGATCTTACCGTCTTTCATAACTAAGATTAACGAAGCATTCCGTATCGTGGAAAGTCTGTGTGCTACGATAAAGCTTGTTCTACCCTTCATCAGTTTATCAAATGCTTCCTGTACCTGCAGTTCGGTACGGGTATCAATACTTGATGTCGCCTCGTCTAAGATCAGCATCGGCGGCAGACAGAGCATGACTCTTGTGATACACAGAAGCTGTTTCTGTCCCTGGCTGATGCTGTCTTCATGGAGCACCGTGTCCAGCCCTTTCGGAAGTCTGCGGATGAATTCCCAGCTTCTTGCTTCTTTCGCCGCACAGATGATCTCTTCATCAGCTGCATCCGGCTTTCCAAAACAGATGTTGTCTCTCACGGTTCCGCTCTTGATCCAGGTATCCTGCAGTACCATGCCAAAGCTGCTTCTGAGCGCATGTCTGGATACTTCCCGGATGTCTTTTCCATCCACCAGGATCTTTCCTTCATCTACGTCATAGAAACGCATCAGCAGGTTAATAAATGTCGTCTTACCGCATCCGGTCGGACCAACGATTGCGATACGCATACCTGGTTTTACATCCAGATTGAAATTCTTAATCAGTTCTTTTTCTTTATCATAACTGAATGCCACATCATCAATTGTAACATTGCCATCGACTGTAGCAAATACTCCTTCTTCATCCGGTGTCTCTTCTTTCTGCTCCAACAGGTCAAAGATACGGTCCGCACATGCCAGCGCATTCTGCATCTCTGTAATTACCGAACTGATATCATTGAACGGCTTCATATACTGGTTCGCATAGGATAACAGTACAGAAAGTCCTCCAACCGTCAGCGTTCCGCCCGGTATCAGAAAAGCTCCGAGTAGTGCTACTCCGGCGTAAATGATATTGTTGACAAATCGTGTAGATGGGTTCGTTAAACTGCTGTAAAATACCGCTTTCTGGCTGTATGTCTGCAGTTCTTTATTGATCTCATCAAATCTTCTGGATGATTCTTTCTCGTAACCGAATGCTTTGACTACCTTCTGTCCGCCGATCATTTCTTCGATCAGTGCAGTCTGGCGTCCTCGGGTCTCGCTCTGCTTCCGGAACATCGTATAAGATCTGGAAGAAATGAATTTCGCTACTACGA
>OLRG01001653.1_pt1 | contig 17483 bp, 18 predicted proteins | sample 1672331 | NCBI WGS metagenome assembly OLRG01 (sample SAMEA3136672, study PRJEB25190) | human gut metagenome
CAATAATTTTTTCAGCCAATTTATTATGAAGACTATTGCCAAATTCATCAATGATCAGCATTCCGACATTTTCTATTATCCTGATCAGATGAGGCAGCAAATCGGCAAATACCTAGTTTCCCTGCGATTCACCCTTGTTGCCATAGAGCAATTCCACTTCTTCGTTTCAAGATTAATCCTTAATAACTGACAACTTCTAATATTAATATATTTATGAAAGAATTCTTCCAACAATTCAAGCGATCCACAATATTCAAACTCTATTGCGCTAAACTCCAATGTCACATTACATTTATAGACTTTTCATCAACTTTTTACTAATTCATTATTTTATTTATCGGTTAGTTAGATGGTCAGACCCTCAGTATACTGTTTTTTTATAATCTGATATTGCTCTTTGTATTTCTCATAGAAATCATCATAATCAAGCGTATACTCACTATTCCAGAGTACATGAAATTCCCTGATAACCTCCTGCGCAACTTCACCTTTTTTCGTGGAAATTATACGAGTATTCCATTCCCTGTTTGTCGTAAGCGCAGTCCTGGTTATATTTGAACTGCCTATAATGATTCTGTATATTTCAGCTTTTCCAAAGCTTTCGGTTCACTGAAATTCAGATGATTTGTTGTGAGAACTTCTCCTTTAATCCCTTTCTTCTCCAGCTCACGCAAGGTCTGAAGTAACGGCACAATTCCTCCAAGTGTAATAAATGCAACACTGATCTGAAACTGATCACACGCTAACAGTTCATCCTCAATCGAAGATAATACTTTCCGTCCCTGTTTGTAATTATTTGAGACAAATTGCGGTTTATATGCAAGGTTAGAAGCAACCGCTTCGTCTATATATGCAGTCTCGAACCCATTATGTAATTCCTGTAGTTTTTCCTGCGTCATTGGTGTATCCTTCTTTTGTTGTTTGTACTTTTAATTGTTTGTTGCTGATGTCTTAAATTTGCAATTTAAGATATCCAATCTTTCTACTTGAAATAATGATATCATGAAACCATTTTTGCGTAAAGTAACCCTTAATGAATATTAGTCTAACAAAAAGTAATCATTTTATAGCTAACAAGAAACTCCCAACTTTTTCTTAATAATCTCAAGACTCTCTTTTCTAGATACCTCTCCAGAAAAACCATCTATGACTTTTTTCATTGTTTCAGAACTCCAATATATTTTCAATTTCTTTTTTGCACGAGTTATTGCAGTATAAAAAATTCCATGTGTTATTTTTTCAGAATTACTCTCAGGAATAACTATCTTAACTGATTCATATTCTAATCCTTGCGCTTTATGAATAGATACTGCATATGCAAGCTGAAATGGAACAACAGCTTTCATCTTTATTTCTTCTGTATTCTTCTCCAAATCACTTGCATCATAACGGAATACCCCAAATTGAATTCGTGTATTTTTTCCATCACAACTTATAAATTTGATATCATATTTCCTGCACTCTTCTTCTGTTAATACTGTATACACATCTACTACAAAATTAATTTCCTGTCGAGGAATTTTCCAAACCTCAATAATTTTCCCTTTCAAATTATTATATAGTATAGGAAATCTTTTAGAATCATTAAATAAAATCGGATCGCCCTTTTTATAGTTCCATTCTCCCCATGTAATCGCTTCTCCTTTTTTGTTTGCAGACTGAAAATAATTATTCATATTGTTTAGTCCAAATTTTCCGTCATAATTTAAGCACAAAACCACTTCGTCTGCTTCTTCTGTTTGTAATATATCAGGTCCAATTTCAGCAGAAAAGGGACCGTCTATAACTAATTTTTCTGCTATCATAAATTCGCGTTTTCTCACTTCATCCCATAAACCAATTAATTTCTTATCTTTCGTTCTCCATGTATTCATTAACTCAACATTAGAGCCTCGTATTTTTATAATATCTTTCGCATAGAAAAACCAATTTCCAAAATCAATTGCTTCAATTTGATAAATATCTCCGGCAAGAACTAAATGCGTTTCTTCCGATACTTTATCAATAAACTCCCTCATTATTCGATTATCTATAACACTGCATTCATCTATAAAAATAATGTCATATAGTTTAGTCTTTTTCTTTTTTACAAAGCTATCAATAGTAGAAAAGTCAGAATTACTTTCAGAATCATCAATTCTTCGTTTCAAATTCTTTAAAGCTGTATGTGTTTTCGCAAGAAAAAGTTTTTGCTTACCATAAAACATGTCGGAAATATAATTTATAAGTGTTGTTTTTCCTGTTCCTGCAGCTCCATAAATCAATAAAATTCCCGAATTAATAAAAGCATTTTTTAATGCCTGCTTTTTCAAATTATCTGAAAATATTTTTTCATTTTCTTTAATAAATTTTTGATTAAGTGTATGTTGCTCGCTATTTTTTCTTTTAGACATTTCTAATAATTTTTTCAAAATAACCAATGTATTTTGTTCATAAGAATCAATACAGGTATATTTATCATCTTGATTCAATGTATATCCCTTTTTTATTTCCCACGAATCTAAAGTTCTGTTATATTTTTTTATTTCAGAATCATCCACAATCGTATTATTTTTAAAATAAATCTCCCCTGTTTGCATTGTTCTATCATAAACTTTTAAATATGGGAACACAACATCTAAGTTCTTTTTAGTTTCTATTTTCAATATATTTTTTCTTCTGCTTTTTTCCCCTGTTCTGCTCCCTGGTAAATTGGATATAAAAGGGTTTTTATCAAAAGGATAACATCTCTTATCCACATAAAGATCATCTGTTAAAGCTTTTTCATTCGCTATTACATTTTCTATCAGTTCTTCCCGCAAATTAAGCAACAAATATCTTACTATATTTTTCCCCTTTTTTTCAGATGCCTCTGCATATTCATTTCTCAATTTTAATAATATATCTCTAAATAAAAATGTATTACTGTCCGCATAAATATCCTTTAATATCTGTTCAAACTCAATTTCCTTTAAATCAATTAATTCCAGAAGGTTCATACCTGTTTCTGTAAGAAAATTCATCAAAGAACGATACTCTCTGTAGTTAGAATTGAGTTTTAAACTATTATGTAATATTTTACTTAATTTATTAAGGCATACTGGATCAATAGAAACTCTCCAATTCGTTATTACTTTTATTTTTGAATGAATTTCCCATAAATTAATATCAACATTAGAGTACTCGATCTGAATCGAATAATTTGTAGTAATATCTTTTTTAGTATATGCTGTAATTCGATTATATTTAGTTGCATAAATTCCTGCTAATTGTAATGTAACTTCATAGTATCTCTCTTTTCCTATATAAAATGATGTTTTTTTATGGACATAAAATCGTGATGATTCCGGTAAATAATGTTCTATTTTGAGATTTTCAATTGCCATGGCAACCATTTCATAATATTCTTTATCTACTTTATTTATAGATAATGGGAACTTCTCAAGATTTTCAAGTACAGAAATACCATGATACGTTTGCAATGTATTTCTAATCTGCCACAAAAAATCATAATATTTTAACATCAGACGTTCCGATTGTCCCTCTTCTGGTATATAATATCCTATATATTCTAATGCTTTATAAAATTTTCCCAAATATTTTGTATCACTCTTTAATAAAGAACGTTCCCATGCCAATTGAATATTAATTTTTTCTGTTCCACTCTGTAACGTATTCAATAAAAGAACAGCTACGCAAAATCTATTTAATGATTTTAACATTTCCTTAGAAATATTATCTCTAGTTGCATTATAAATTTCCAAGTGGTTAATACTATCTGTAATATCTTTATTACACTCCCGTACCATTCTCTCTATTTCATTTTTAGAATATATTCTTTTATCTAGTTGCAAAGAAAATTTATGATCTTCTATAATTTTTACAAGCCGATTACAAAATTCATCTATACTTTCGTCTGTATTTTTTATTTCATCATCGCAAGTAAATTTAACCGTGCAACTTTTTTTCGCATAATCAATAGAATGAACAAATTCAGAGGACATGTATTTCCAAAAAATTCTTTCCTCCCCACGTTCATCAGGATTAGACACTACAAAAAGAATTCCAGGATCAAAAGTGGTCATTGCACAAATACTTGCTGGAAATGCCAGACTTTGCAGTGAATAGCTCATTACGCCTTCACTTTCTTTAAGATAATGTGTCCCTTTTATTTGCACGAAAAAATTTTGCTCGGGTATTCTTGAATTATCAGGATTGGACACTAACTCAAATGTACCATCTGAATTAGGCCATTTATCATTATACGAAAAATTTGTATTAATCTTTCCATTTGATCTTAAAAAAAATTCTAACGTTTTTACTGCTGCAAAATCTTCAGCTGATTTTTCAGTATGTGTATTTATATGTTTCAAAATATTTTCATCTATCATAAAATAAACCCTCTTTAGTGCCTATCACTTCAATTATCAAGAACTTAGGAAATTTCTATCAAATGCAAAATTCGTATCAACAAATTATCGATACCCCCCTACATATTTAATCGGAACTATATAGTCTTCACAAAACTGGGGCAGATACCTTTCACATATATCAGCTTTTATAACTGCTTGACCGCCATATATTAAATAAACTATTGCATCTTCTAGACTATTAATCACCATTGGTCTCTCTTTAATTTTTGAACATATTTTTATTACATTTTCCGGTATTACTGGTCTTAATTTTCTAATTTCTAATGTACAATCGTCATCATACCATCCTACCCACTGTGTCTGTCCACCTATGTTTTTACCATCAGATTGTATCCAATAGTACGTCGCATCTTCTATAATCTCATAATCATTTAAACATTTCATATATTTACTATATAGAACGTTATATCCTCTTTCCCCTTTTAAAATAGAATTTTTCTCTTCTAACACTTTTTCATAACTTTTCGAATCTAATAAATAATCTGCAGACACATTAAAATAATTAGCTAATTCTTTCAATATGTATGAATCCATCCTGCATCCACTTTCGTATCTCTGTATACTTCTTTCAGCAATTCCTAAATCGTTTGCTAATTTTTCCTGTGTTAATCCCGCCGCTATTCTAAGTTCTTTTATTCTATTACCCAAATCATTCATTTTTCTGTCCTCCTTTTTTATATTATACAATTTTATTTGTATATTTCATAGCGACAGTTATGTCGCATGTTAATAACTTAACGTCTCATGTACTGTTATTACTCTACACGTATAGGCAAATAGATTACATTGTTTAATATCAACTTAAGAATTCAACAACATCCCGTCTATAACTTTTATAAAAGAATAGCAGAAAAAACTATAGCATAGTTCTTTCTGCTAAAAATAACTCTTTATTTTTTACAATAACTTATACATACTCTTTAATAGTAACCTGGATCACAGGCAATGATTTTCCCTTTATCAGAAAATCAGTCTTTAGACGATACTTTATTATACACTTCATTAATTGCTTCAATATAGCAATTATAAGACGAATGATTATTCAACTCCTGTCTGGACAAATACATATTTTTCTTCTCCAGATATGCTTTTCTTACTTTCATCCAATGGCGATGTCTAAGGTAATTTTCTTTTTCTTCTAATTCTTTTACAAACAGCCCCATCGACCAATAGTACTGATCATCCTGTATATATCCTGTTTTTGAATGAATCAATCTATACCAATTGGCACAGCTATCACTTCTCACTATACAAACATCAATACTAAAAGGTGTTTTGTTCTTCTTATCCAATACTTGTTTTTTTGTTGTAAGTGCTGATGTAGAATCATTACAAGTTCCCCATCCTTTATGTCTCAGAACTTCATTAAACGCTTCCATAATTGTACATTTTAATTGCCTTGGATCACTCATGATGTTTTCTGCAGATTCAATCCACAAATTGAAATCATAATCTATCGGTTCTTTTTCATTCTGTGTGATCAAATCATATTTCTTACTTCCAACCACTGACATACTCGATTGAATTCCATAGCTCTTAAGCTTCTGCACCAATTGATTAACTGTGTCCGCGCATACACTGTAGGACTCTTTTAAAAATACTTTGTCTGTAACATAATGAAACATCATATTCTCCCTTCGTATCCCGTTCCTGCCAGATAGCGTCATCGCTAAATCGGTACAGTATACCAAAGTCAGAATAATAATACAAGTGCTTTAATGTATTTATCCTCAAAATATTATCTTGCCTAAATAAGTCTTCCAGACAAATGATCCACTTCATGCTGTACAATCTGTGCAGTCCAGCCGGATAATTTCTGGCGCTGTTTCTTCCAGGCAAAATCGTAATATTCCACTTCGATATTCTGATATCTGACCGTCTTACGAACTCCGTCCAAGGACAGACACCCCTCTTCTGTTTCAAAAGGCTCATTCTTTGAAACAATGACTGGATTAAACATTACGATATCGACAAATCCCATATTTACGATAATAATATTCTTCTTCACTCCGATCATGTTCGCTGCCATTCCGACGCATCGTTCTCTGTTCGCTCTTAATGTATCCATCAGGTCCCTTCCGATCTGAAGATCTTCTTTCGTTGCTGTTTCTGATTTCTGTGAGAGAAATAACGGATCTCTCATAATATTTTTAACCATTTATTTTAACTCCTCCTTCGTATTGCAAGTGCGCAAGTGTTATTTTCCTGAATATAAACTTCCACTTCTTTTGCAGAGTTTCACGATTCATCTTTACAGCCTGGGCATCCTTCTGCTTCCAGTACTCTGCTGCCTGAATATATTCTTCATGAGTAAGATCTTTATTCTTATCGTTTATTTCTTCTGCTTCGCTCATTGTCCACACCTCTACTTTTTATACTTTTTAATCAACCACTTCTGATCTATACATTTCACATCTTCATTAAAACGGATATGAAGATGAACTCCGCCAGACCTCGGATTAATCTTTTCTACAATTCCATTTCCGAATTTCGGATGTGTAACACTGTCTCCAATCTTATATTGAACAACTTCGTCCTTTTCCTTCTGCGCTTTCTGCAGACGTTGATAAGTATCCCGAATCGGTACTGTCTTATCATGAATCCGATTCTTTAAAACATTGTCATAGTTGTAATCCATCAGTGCTTCCCCTGCCTTATAATAAGGCGTCGGAGCAGCCCCTATAAGAGAACAACAATATTTCCATGCACTTCCATGTGTTCCTGCCTGCCATTTATACTTCTCAGGTATCTGCATATTGTACTGCATATAATGTGCGTACTCATGTTTAAATAAATCAATACGATCTTCTTTTGACAGTGGATTCTTTACTCCATATGCAACAAAGAACAGTGAAAAATGAAAATGCTCATCTTCATGGGAACCCCGTCTCGTATAGGATCCCAAAGAATCTGTTTCAAATCCAAATGTCACTGGAACTTTTGCTCCGTTTAAATGAAACTTCCGGTCCAGTTCCTTATACAAATTCTGTATTAATGCTGTCAAAATCGGAATTTCCTTCTGCAAACGCTGCCGCAGGAACTGATTTTCCTGATCATAATAAGTCATTATTTTACGCTTCCTCGTCTTCTTAAATTAATGCAAATACTGTACCAAAGAATCAAAAACTTTTAAATATCCATTTGCATACATATGAACACCATCAATAGCATACTCTGTCTTCTGTTCACCGTTTTTATCAATAAGATCGATATTACAGTTCAGATAATTACATCCAAAAAATTCTGCGATTTTCTTAAGTTCTTTGTTACATCGTTCAATATTCTCCGGCGTCCGTAGTTTCATCCATTCTATGGATTCCGCAGTTTGCCATGGGAGATGAAGGTTCGCCGGATAGAAAGCCATCACATAAACTTCGGGTTTATCCAGTTTTTCATATATAATTTCCAGAATCTTTCTATAATTATCCATTAAGTGATCAAACCATTGATCACCAAAATCTTTCTCTGTAATGTCATTTGTTCCAATATTGATAAAAATCCTTGATGGCTCCAAATCCAAAAGCAATATATGAATATATTCCAGAAATTCATCTGTATTTAAGCCACCAACACCACGATTATAAACAACTTCTTCAATTCCCCTGCTTCTGGCAATTTCACAGATAGGAAACATTTCCATAAGAGACGATCCTGTAAAAAGAGTCTTTCCTTTTAGTGCAATCTGATTTAAATAATCATAGTTCTTTATTTTACGTCTTTGTTCTTCAGTCATTATTTCCACCTATTTCTTTTCCTTCTTCTCATATGATTCTATCAAACACAGATGTTTCTTTGTCTTCTTATCATAATTTACCCCTACCAGTAAAATATCTCCTATATACTGTTTTATTGATTCAGGATATTTTCTCTCTTTTATCTGCTGTAATGCTGTTTTTGCACTCTTATTCCATTTAAGCTCTACAACAAGCGCTGGATAACTGGAAATGTATTCTGGTTTTGGAAGAAATACAAAATCTGCGAATCCACGTCCTGTCGGCAGTTCACGAACTGGTTTAAAATAATATTCCATTGAACTGAGATATGCAATTGCAAGTACACTACTTAGGGAATTCTCTTTATTATACTTAATATCCGAAATATACTCCATATGGATTTTCTCTGCAACCGCTTCTTCATTCATATCAAGTGTAGCTTCCAGCAAATGTTCTGATTCTTGCTGAAAAGTAAGCATTTCATTCCATTTTTTTCTTTTTATCACACGAATGAGTTCCTACCGTATTTCTTCATTTGGAATAAAAGCTTTTCTGGTATTCGAATTGTATCCCAAATGTCCCAGATGAATTAAATAAGTAATAACATCATCTTTATTTGCGAATCCAATTATATCATTTCGAAAAGACCTTACATCTACTTCTGCATCTGCGCCAGATAACATTTCAATAATCACCGTTTTCAAACCATCAAAATCCATATTAATCAGCGGATTAATCGTTTCATACGTACCAGTTTCAGACCAATAACTTCTAAATTTACCCTGCATGCAGACATCTATTATTACTTCAGGATTATATACCTGATAGTCTCCCAACAGATAGCTAGCATATAAATATTTTACTTTTTCAAAATCTCTATGATATCTTTCGCAAAGATTCTTCACTTCCGCTTCTGTAAACCCAATATATGGCGCCATCACTCCTGCATCAAGCATAGTAAATTCATCAAAATTATTTAATGCAGACTGCGTTTTTTCTTTCTTTATCGGCAAAATACCTGTAAGATACGCTAACTGAATATATTTTGTCGGTTCCGTTCCCTTGAACATTGCCCGCAGGAAATTAATGTACTTTTCCTGTACTTTTTTATTCGCAGCTTCATCTCTGATCAGAACATCCCATTCATCAATAATTACAATAAATTTCTGTCCGACAGCATTTCTGATACGTGAAAGACATTCTGACAGACTTATCTCTTCATCTGGAAAAATACCAAGATAAATCTCCCTCAATTCATCCTGCACCGATTTCGTAATAAACGCTACAACATTATCCACATCGTCACAATTTGCCAGAAACCACTGAATATCAAGATGAATCACATCATACTTATTAAGATGCGTCTTAAAATCAGATTCCCTGCTTATATCCAGCCCCGAAAACATTTCTTCGGAATTACAGCCTTTACTATAATAAGCAGCAAGCATATTCGCAGCATATGATTTTCCGAATCTGCGCGGTCTGCTGTTGCAGATATAAGCTTCTGTTGTATTAAGTACACTGTTCGTATATTCCAGCAATCCGGTTTTATCAACATATATCGGAGAATTCAGTGCCACCTGAAATGCACTGTTATCAGGATTTACAAATCTTCCCATTCATTACACCTCACAATCAAAAATGGCCCCAGGCTATCAATTATTTTAAGTAAAATAATGATAACATGAAACCATTTTAGCGTAAAGCTGAAAACAACTTTCTCTTTAAAACTACTGCACCTCCTGCGTTCTCTTTCCCGGTGTATCACGCCAGTAATGTTCTTCCTTTTTATCCTTTGCTCTTCCAAGAATTGTACTATTAATATATTTCTCAGCCATACCTTTATAAGGTACGTCTTTCGCTATTTCTTCTCTCTCTTCTTTTTCTTTCTGTGCTGTATATTCTTCATATTGAGACTTTACCTCTTTTTTAACTGTCTCCATCTCTTCTGCATATTTTCCCGTATATTTGTTTTCATCCGGAAAGTCCCATGTAAGTCTGTAAAGTTTCTCAAGTCCCACATCATCTGCAACACCCTGACAATACTTTGCATATTTAAGAATATACGTAGTATCTTCATAATCCCTTGGAAGCTTCTTTAACAATTCTATTGCCTGTTCATACTCATCATTTTCCATACACGATACTGCTTTTTGATACTGCTCCTGTTTCCTGCTCTCTCTTAATTCCTCTTCCCTCACCTTAGCTGTTTTCTCACTCTGGACTGCAAGAAAAAGAAAAGATATGACTACTATCAGTATAGTAGCTATGATTATAACTTTCTCTTTCATAATTCTGAATCTCCATACAGACTTCTACTCTTTTCCTTAATCCATATGATTTTTCTTATAATAACGTATTGTCAGCGACGCGCCCTTCCCTTTCGGAGGAGAGCTGATAATTTAATCATCATTACACTTTAAATTATACATTGCCTGACAGCATTCAGGCATATGATGATTCTTTCCTGGATATCCGCCGTATTCTCTATGTATAGTTCCAGAATTCAAATCTACGTATTCTCCATAAATTGATTTTAAATGAGACAATATTATCTCTTCAAAACTTTGTGTATAAGTCATCTCATATTCCTCTACTTTTCCCGAAATTTATATTATTCTGTTAAATGTTAATATTTATTGATTAAGCAGTGAGCCCCCAACAAAGCATAATTACCTTCTAAGGAACATATGGTAACAGTTTCCATTGCCGGAACAGTGGTTTCCTTAAGAGCGAGCCGATAGCAGGGACACGGAAACCAGATTATTTATTAGAAGAAGCGAATAAGATATATGCCATGGTTTGGATAAAGATTCAACATCAGTGGGAATCCATCACCCAGTTGCAGAAATTACTTAGCAGACATGGAATAACAGTTCCGCCTGAGTACTAAACAGATAATTGCACTCTGCTCCGGAAAGATATGCTTTACTTTTTTGGAAAAAGGTGCTCTAAATTTTAATTGGAATACTCAGCCTTCTGTAGAAAAACTCAATGATATCATGTTGCTCAAATTCCATAGGTTTCAATAGGAGCCATTCATCAATAATCAGTAGGATTAAGTTGGCATATTTCGCTTGCACTTTTTTATATGTTCTATCATTACGCACCATTTCCAGTTCCAAAAACATATCTGGAAGCCGGACATATTTTGTCTTGTAGCGTTGCTTACATGCTTCCATCCCAAATGCGCAGGCAAGGTCATTTTTCAATTTATAAAATTTTCAGAAACCTTTTACTGATTGATTATTTTATTTATCCGTTGATTAAGTGGTCAGACCCCGGCAGGTTTTCTAACATAATGGCTCCTTCAGCACGTCCATCAGAATCTTTAGAAGAGAAGGATGGACGGTATTGCTCATCCGGATTCTCAGTCCTCTGGCTTCGATCTCAATCGTATGTGAATTGTCAAGGTACATAGAACTGTTATCTTTATCTGAAACCAGTTCTGCCGGATGAGTAGTTCCCGGCTCTATAGCCATCTGGGCCACATCCTGTTTATGGGATATAATAAGGTCAAGGGTACCGGCTTTGTCAGCTGGTTCTGGGATCTGACATGCCTTTTTGCGCAAACGTGTAACTGCATTGTAGAAACAGCTGGGAAAGATCCCGTGTTCATTACACCATGCGGCATCAGAGAACCCACTTTGTCTGCACTGGGTCACCAGTTCCATCCATTCATCCAGAGAACGTCCTGGGGTACGTTTACTGCTCATAATGAAACCTCCAAATATAGTAACTGCCCACTTCCTATCCACGAAGTGGAGTAAAAAACTATTTACTATCAATCATTATGAACTGTAAAATGGCAAATGTATAGTTACCCAAGAATTAAGCTCTTACCGTGGAATCAGTTCATTTCACATGGTCCTATTCTTCCACAAAATTCAGCTTCTTATTCGCCGAACATTTCCGAACAACGCTGTAGAGATATGTAAAATTTCGCCATAGCGATAAAGTATATATTGTTTTCTTTAATAATGTCGCCAGACTATATGTCCTCAGTAGGATCAATACAGTATACATATTTTCCACTCCAACAATTAGCCTGTAAAGCTTTCGTTACTTCTTATTGATAGTTATTTAAAACAATATTTTTTATAACCTCTGGTGTAATCTCTTCCAAATACGAATCCTTTATAGAATACATATTAGCCAAGAACACAACATTTTTTAACCTTAATGGTATTTGGGTATATATATCTGATAACCACACTAAAAAACTTTCTCTTTCCAATCTTAAAAACGCCTTCGCAATTTCCTTATTTTCATCAAAATATTTCAAAATATCGTCCATTCCTTCATCATCTAAAATACGCATCCTAAATGTATTTTTTAACATAGGGATCCATTCCCCAGCTTTATAATGTCTATAAGCCACTTCTGTCAATAAACTTAAAATTGTCCAGTCACAGTTATCTAATGTTGCGAAAATTCCATTTAAAGTCCGGCTAAGATCCTCATTCTTATCCCAATCTGAAAGACACTTATAACGAAAATCATGTTCTATTTCATGCCATCCTTCCGAAAAAATTGTTCTAATTTGAACTTCAAATGATTTATCAATCGGGTATGTCCAGATAATTGGATCAAACTCATTTACCACATCCTCTGGAAGGGAACAAACATAATTTATCCTTTGCGGACAAAACTTATCTGTCAATTCTTTGTCTTTAGAAATATCTAACACATCAAAATGTTGATTAATTAACTTTTCGCAAAGTTTGATATCACTTTTAAAATACAAAACAATTCGTATTCCAATCAAATCTTGCATTTTATAATTTTTAATACCTTTTTTTGCTCTATTATCCAATTTATCGTAAACTGATTTAGAACTTTTAATGCGTGAGAATACCTTGTAAAACAATCCACATTTATCTAAATAGCTTTTTAATTCTTTTTCCAATGACTTTATCACTGAAATAGATATACTATCTATATTTCTCTCCATATCTTTAAATTTATTATTCATCCTGTTATCTCCAGTATTTCTTTAATTTCTTTAATTTTATTAGTATTCACAAACCAATAATGCCCTTCTTTAAACAGTAATTCTTTTCGTTTCAAACTTTCAAGAGCATCCTCTATTCCTCTCCTTGTTTCTCCATTTGGAGTTCTTAATAAAAACATTTCCGGAAGACGTCCTTTTGAAAATCTATTTCCCTTTCCCCAATACATTTTTAATACAATTTGTTCGTAATTATCTTCAACAACATTTTCCTTTTCATATGCGGCTTCTTTCATAAATTTCTCATGACCAACACAATTAGCTGAAAAAATAAGTTTTCGATTTACCGTTGTATCACACATAACTTCAATATCATAAAACTTACAATCATAAAATGAGCATTCTTCGAAAGCACTTGTCACAAACACACAATCCTTAAACAGACAATTTCGAAAAGTACATTTCTTAAACACATATTTACCATCAAAAAACACATTTGGGAAGATACGGTTTGAAAAATAATGTCCCTCATAATCCCGTTGAATCGTATTTGCCAATTTAATTTCTGTATCCAACTGTTGTTCATAATTTAAGCTTCTAATATATGGTAGAACTTTCTCTAACAAATCTGCTTTCTTTTCATCGGAGCGACTAGCATATGCAGTACACGCGATATCAATATATTTTCCATCCATTTCTTTTAAAATGGAATCATCCTCTAAAATACAATCTCCAATCAGAATTCCAAATATGAAATCATTAATAAACCCTATTTGATTTTTCCTTGGCGAAATTCTGTTTAGTAATGCATGCCCCGCCAATTTTGTTGCAAATTCCTCTTCTGTTGGGCGCTCCTCAATAGCCATATATCTGCTTCTATATATTTTATAGTTGTCATGAATAATATCCATAAATAAATCTCTTATAAAAGATATTTCCTCTGCAACAATTTCAAATTCAACAAAAGCTTTTGCAATCTGCTCCATAATGCTATACTGTTCTTCAACATTCAGTTGTAATGACTGGCGTTCTCTTTCTCGTTCCAATAGCGATTTAAAATAGTACTCAATCACCTTCTCTACATCACTGCATATTTCCGTAAACTTATCCATTTCCATGCTTCGCATAAACGCCAGCAATATAGGATTAACAATACTGGCAAATGGAATTCCATGTTTTTCCAAATAATCCGTTTTTTCGTATCCAATCCAATCTGAAACTGTAGGTTCATCAATAGAAACTCTGGTTACATTACATTCTGGCAAATGCTTTTCTTTCCATTCTTCGAATATATCCCCCGTAAATATCGCACTTTTTCGAGATGTTAACACCACCTTTGTCTGACATCCTGGCTCAAACAACTCTGCTATTGTATCTAGCATCGTTTGTGAATCATCTTCAACGCTATTCGGATCTGACATATTTTTATTTGATCTTGAAATCAGCTCATCAAATCCATCAATTATAAGAGGAACTTTTCCGTTTTTTATTTCAGAAATAACAAGTTCAGAAGATAATGCTGTAAATTTTCTATCAATTTCATCTAACAATACATAACGAAAAAGTGCAGCTTTTCTATTTTTGGATAACTCGGTAAAAATAGGTGCAAAATTGTCTGTACTTTTTTCCGCAATCATTTTTATTAGTTCATATGAAGTACAAGTTTTTCCATAGCCAGCAGCAGCCTCCAATATAATTAATTGTGCGCCTTGACTTTGAAGCTGAACATAAATACTAGAAATTAAATCTTTTTGTTTCCCTTCATTATTCCAATTACAACTTGGTTCCACATATTCATATATAGCACCTAACAACTTTTTCGACTGAAGTCCGCTAAAAAGCTCGTAATCTTTCAATAAACGATTGTTAATATTTTTTACTGCAAAAAAACCATAGAATAATAATTCATGAGTCTTTTCCAATGACACATATGTAATAATCCTTACTGAATATCCAGTTTCTTCAAATTCATTCTTTAATTTTACCTCTTCAATATCACTACTAAATTTTATAATTTCAGCATTATTAAAGTATCCATTACTATATGTGAAAACAATAAAATTTTCCCCTTGCTTTATTTTTGAAAACCCATACAATTCATATAATCGTTCTATTTGTTCAATTTCTTTTTTTCCAACCATCCTTTTACATCTCCCTTCTTAAACTTTTAATATTTTTTATTACATAGATTCTTCCAATCTGAGAATCCTTATGCCATCTTTTACTAATTAACTTAATAAATACTTTTCTTTCTAATCATAAGCTTCCAACCATTATTGACATAATTCTTATTTCCACTTTTTTTATCTTTGTTTTCCCTATAACTTATACTTAAAATTTCATTCGAATAATTATTTACAGCTAGATATTTACAGCATTTCTTTATAACTTTATTCAATTCTTTATCTTTTGTAATAAGCATTTTTCTCTTTTCAATAGCTGTAGCCAATATTAATAAATCCATAAATGAATTTCTATAATTACTTTTTACATTATACTCTGATTTTATCTCTTCATATACCCTTTGCATTATATTGATAGTTGTCTGAGTTATAGGTACTACTATAATATCATTATCAATTAAAAATTTTACTTTTTCTAGAAACTTTTTACGTTCTTTCTTATTTAAAGAATTTTGTGCAAATATTGATAATGTTTCTATATCCCCAGTATTCAGTAATTCACTTATCGCTTCATTTGAATATATAACAATACTGTCAAACTCCCCATTCAAATCTATAATGCATTTATCTGTTAAATTTCGTCCAATTTTATGTTTTGGTGAATCTATATGTATAATACGCCTAAGTTCTAAATGCATACCTTTTATTTTTATTGGATACATCTTAGCATTATTTTCTTTCATAATACTCAAAAATTCTAATGCAACTATTGACGAAATATATTTTCCTTTAATGTCTCCATCAAATAACTTTGTGTTATTATTAAATTTATAAGAAATAATTTGTGTATCTAGAAACTCCATACTTTTCCTCTTTATCTATATATAATATGATTCTATAATTTTTATATATGAGGTGATTAAATCAAATTATATAAGAAAAATCATGTTCAAAAAATACTTAATCATAAAAATTTTTTATCTTCCTAATTTTACTCGTTATGTCTCTATTCTTATCGCTATCATATATAACTGATAATTTATCCAATTCTGGCAAGTACACTCACAAACTTTTCTTTTTGTTCTGATAATATAATATTAATCTTCTCCTCCATTCCATTGTTGTATCTATATATCATCTTTTTTCGAATAAATATTGGATTCGCCTCATTATTCAAGCTATTAACAAAATAATCAATATGATGTGCCTCAGCTATATGTGAGCCATATTTTTCACCAGTTATCTGACCGCAAATTTAGCATTAATATCCACATAATAGTTTTAGATTTTCTCCTATTTTTCTGTTCAATTTACAAATCTTGACAATCTGTAATCTCTTTTCTATTCCGCTATTTTTGTCTTCAAATTCTATTTTATTCTCTACAACACATTCCCGCATTCCTTGAATTGTTTTTTTCATAACCTGAAAATCCTCCTGTCCAATTGGTTCGAGCAAAAAAGTATCCTCATATTCAGTCGTATAAATAGCGAGATATTCTTTTAATCCTTCCGGCACTTTTATATAGCTCTTGTCTTTCGGATCTCTGCTTTCACGGATTGTCTTTATATAACTCATACTTTTAAAAAAGTATTGCTGCAACGTCTGCGCCAATTCGCCATTTCTTGTATATCTGATTTGATATGCATCTTTTTTTCTCTTTTCTGCCGAATTATTTACATTAACTATCTTCGCATCATACGTTTTTCCATTCATGAAAAAATGAATAATTTTAGATTCTCCACGCTGCAAAAAATTTTCCATGTTGCGTAAAAAGATTACTTGGTTATCTAATGGCAATGTGAATCCTTCCATTAATGTGAACCAATCTATCTCCTTCTTATATACATAATTTTCTGTTTCCATACACATATCTCCATCACTGTAAAAGAGCTGTCATTTGTTCTTTATATCGTCTCTGATAATAATCCATTACCCTATATTCAATTACATCTTTTATCTGCTCTGCTAATACTGGATTCTTTATGATTGCTTTCATTTCATCTCTTAACGCCAGCGCTGAATCCTCCTTTTCCACAAAGAATCCTTTTCCTGATTTCACTAAGAAGTTCACCGGCATTTTGATAATCTTTTTAATATGGTCTTTATCCGAAATCTTGCAATACTGCTCATATGTAATCCCTGTATCCAGATCTTTCCAGTTTGTTCCTGTAGAGAAGAATTCTTTCCAGCTTGCCAGAAGTTCTATTTCTGTCACTTCCATTCTCACATCACCATGATTATAGAAAGCCATCAGTACTGGCATTTTGTATACCTTGGTCATAT
>OLRG01001658.1_pt1 | contig 17430 bp, 17 predicted proteins | sample 1672331 | NCBI WGS metagenome assembly OLRG01 (sample SAMEA3136672, study PRJEB25190) | human gut metagenome
TGTATGTATCTTCTTCCGAAGACTATGAAAACTACAAGAAATACTTTGTAGATGATGATCCATATACAGACGAAGAACTCGTTGAATTAGCAGGATACAGCTTCGACGATCTGAACAAAGCTGCAACATCACTTTCTATTGACGACGTTATTTCCCGTCACAGCAACTAATATGACAAACTTAAACTCCACTGCCTTTCCTCCAAAAGGCAGTGGAGAATTAATTAGAGGTTATGATTAGCGCCCGCCCGAAGCAAAAGGCCAAACCTGATAAAGTGTCTGACCTCCTGCTTTTGGCGGGCGAAGAAATGGATAAGGAGAATGGTTATGAAGAAACTCAAACAAAGCCAGTACTATGGAATCGGCATTCTGATTCTTATGCTTGTAGTTTTCTGGGCAGTATTCAAAGTGCTTGCACCAACTACGTTCGGTTCCCCTGCAAAACTGGCTACTTACATGAAATCAGCATTAATTTACGCAGTCGGCGGATGCGGTCTCTACTTTATCTGCGTAATGGGACCTTTCGATATGAGCGTTGGTGCCAATATCGTACTTTCCTCCATTATCGCCTGCAACGCAAGTGAGAAATTCGGTTATGCCGGTCTTATTATTGCACCGCTGATCTGTGGCACTATCATCGGTCTGATCAATGGTATCGTTTATATCAAATTACATATTTCTTCCCTGATCGTTACCTGTGCGCTGTCCCTGATCTATGAGGCATTCAGTGTATATGCAACAAACGGAAAGAACGTAATCCTTTCTACAGATTACAGAGCATTCGGTGATTATCCGGTCAACCTGATCCTGGCACTGATCGCATATATGCTCTGCGCATTCATCCTGAAATACACCAAGATCGGTACTTATACTTACGCAATCGGAAGCAACGAAGTTGTAGCGAAGAACATGGGTGTAAATGTTCCGAAATATAAAATCGTAGCATTTACTCTTGCAGGATTTTTCTTCGGACTTCAGGCAATCCTGACAATCAGCTTTGGTACTTCCATGACATCAGCTTCCAACCTTTCCTCAATGAGCCGTAACTTTACTCCTCTGATGGGAACCTTCTTTGGACTGGCATTTAAGAAATACGGCCATCCGGTTATCGCTATCGTAATCGGTGAAATGATCATTCAGCTTATGTTCAACGGATTCGTTGCACTCGGTGCTCCTACCACAATCCAGAACGTGGTAACAGGTGTTGCCCTGCTGGCTATCGTTGCACTGACAACCAAACCGGTTAAAGGTCTTGTAGTAAAATAAGGAGAACGATTATGGGTGAAATATTATTAAGAGCAGAAAATATTGATAAACATTTTGGCATCACACACGCCCTGGACAACGTTTCCTTTACCTTTGAAAAAGGTGAGATCCACGCACTGATCGGTGAAAACGGTTCCGGTAAATCCACACTGACTTCCTGCCTGACAGGTATCTATCAGAAAGATTCCGGTAAATTCATCCTTGAAGGCAAAGAAATCACTGCAACCAACCAGGTTGAAGCCAACCATCAGGGTGTAGCCATCATCGTACAGGAGATCGGAACACTTTCCGGACTGACTGTAGCAGAGAATATTTTCCTTGGAAACGAGGATCAGTTTACTAAATGTGGTATCAAAAATACCGCAGCAATGAACAAGAAAGCCCAGGAATATCTGGACAGCTACGGATTCAACTATATTGATGCAACAAAAGTAATCGATGATTACAACTTCGAGGATCGTAAATTAGTAGAGATCGTAAAATCCACTTATTTTAATCCGAAGGTACTGGTTGTCGATGAGACAACAACAGCACTTGGTCAGAAAGGCCGTGAAGAACTTTTCAAAGTTATGCACAGAGTCCGTGACACAGGAAACTGCGTAATCTTCATTTCCCATGACCTTGAGGAAGTTATTGAGCAGTCTGATAACATCAGTGTTCTTCGAGATGGTGTCAAAATCGGTTCTATTACAAAAGCAGAAGCAACTCCTGACAGACTGAAAGCCTTAATGGTAGGTCGTGAGATCGGTGACAGCTATTATCGTACAGACTACGGCGAACCAATTTCCAAAGAAGTGGTTCTTTCCGCTAAGAATGTAACTGTAAAAGGTCAGATTGAGAACCTGAATCTTGATCTTCACAAAGGTGAGATCCTTGGTATCGGAGGACTTTCCGAGTGCGGTATGCATGAAGTTGGTAAAGCGCTTTTCGGCGCTTCCTATTATCGTCAGGGAACAGTAACTCTGGGCGACGGCACTCCGATCAATTCCATTCCGGGTGCCATCAAACACAGTATCGCATATGCTTCCAAAGACCGTGACAATGAGTCATTGGTAATCAATGATACCATCGGCGATAACATCTGTCTCCCATCTCTTGAGGATCTGAAGACACATGGATTCCTTCGTGCAAAGACCATGAATGAATTTGCCAATAAATTTGCAAAACAGATGAGTACAAAAATGACAGGTGTTGACCAGTTTGTATCTGCTCTTTCCGGTGGTAACAAACAGAAAGTCGTTCTTGCACGCTGGGTTGGTAAAGACTCCGACCTGATCATCCTTGACTCCCCTACCCGTGGTATTGATGTCAAAGTAAAAGCTGATATCTACGCCATGATGAACGATATGAGAAAAAGAGGAAAATCCATCATTATGATTTCCGAGGAAATCATGGAACTTCTGGGTATGGCAGACCGTATCCTGATCATGAAAGACGGCAAGATCAATGGTGAATTCCTTCGCTCTCCGGATCTGAAAGATACAGATCTGATTGACAATATGATTTAAGGGGGTAAAAAAATGAGTACAACAAAAAAATCAACTGAGCAAGTACCATTTCTGGAACGTCCCATTGTGCGTACGATCCTTCCTATCGCAGGATTCGTGATCATCTGTGTATTATTTGCAATCCTCACAGACGGCAGACTGTTTCAGCCGAAAAATATATCACTGCTTCTGAGCCAGTCATACATGCTGCTGATCTCATCCATCGGCGTATTCATGGTCATGACAATGGGCGGCCTGGATTTCTCCCAGGGCTCCATGCTCGGTGTAGCTTCCATCGTAGTTTGCTACCTTTCCCATTACAACATGGTTCTGGCAGCACTCGGCGGTGTGGTAACAGGCGGACTTATCGGTCTGATCAATGGTTACTTCAATGTTAAGAGAAAAATCACAAGCTTCATTGTTACAATCTGTACCATGTACCTGTTCCGTGGAGTTTGTGCTTATGCAACAACAAACTCACCGGTTTACGCAGTAAGTGATATTTCCAAATATAACACACTGCCATTTATGCTTACTTTTACAGTGCTCATCTTCGTAGTGGCATATCTTGTATTCACTTACACAGGTCTGGGCTCCAGACTGAAAGCAATCGGTGCAGGTGAAACAGCAGCAAGATTCGCAGGTATCCGTGTAGAGACTACAAAGATCCTTGTATTCGTAGCAGCAGGATGCATCACAGGACTTGCAGCATTTGTCAATGCCATCAAAGTAGGTTCCGTTACATCCACAGCCGGAAACCAGCTCGAAACACAGATCATGATCGCCCTTGTACTCGGCGGAATGCCGGTAAACGGCGGTGCCAAGGTTAAATTCTACAACATCATCCTTGGCGTTATGACCTACAAAGTACTTTCCAGTGGTCTGGTAATGCTGATGATGCCAACCCAGTTACAGCAGTTGATCCTTGGTGTGATCTTCCTGATCGAAGTAGCAATCTTCAGCGACAGAAAGACTGGTATGATCGTTAAATAATCGGTTATCAGATAATTGCTTGTCTGATGCTCAACGTTTGACGATTAGATAATAGATTTCTAAATAATCATTACAATCGTTACAGACTTATATGGCAAAGAACCTCCGCCATATAGCTGACATATTCTCATTACTATACTTACATAAAATCCCCGTCTTCCGCAGATTTAGTTCTGCGGGAGGTGGGGATTTTGTCGAAAATTTCTCCTTGTCGAAACCATCCTTTTGCGTTATACTAAGCCCAAAGAGTTCTTCTGATTATGAAAAGTAAAAAAGGTAACTTCTGGTTACTTTGTGTAGAAGTTACCTTTTTCCAGAGATTTATCTCTGATATTTTTTCCTGTTCTCAAAATACACAAACCGGTCAATGGCATCCAGAATATCTTTAAAGGTATCCCGCGGTGCTTCTTCTATATAGGCTTTGAGAATTTCGGTTTCATTTTTTCGGTATCTTCCATAGAAGATATCATAAAGATTATGCCCGCGAAGACAGACACGGATTTCTTCCATATGCTGTCTGACATCTTCTGTATCTGAGAGAGAATGTCCGATCATTTCTGTGAGATGCTGACCGCTTTTTAACCTGTACAGATATTCTTTCCACTTTTCAAGCAGGATTTCATAGAAATCTTCTTCGCTTTTTACCACTCCGATCTTTGTCATTACTTTTGGATCAAGGAAGTAATTCTCGAAGGAATAATACTTCAGGATCAGAACATTTTCCCGGGTTACACGCGGCAGTCTGTCCATATCCTCACGGTTACGTGCTTCATAATATCTGCACAGGGAGGATGCCAGTTCCTCGGCATCTTTGCCATCTCCATCCCGGATCATAAGGAAATTATCGCGCAAATATGTCTGATTGATATATTTGAGGTTTGCATAGGTTTTTATGTTGGTACAACTGTTTGTGGAAATGATAGAGATTCTGGACAGGTTTCCTTCCTGGTCATAAATCTCAGAATAATATTTTTCCAGAAGCAGTGGCAGACGGCTTTTGTCCTGTTTTCCTTCCACGATAAAAACAAAGCTGACATTCAGAAAATCACTGGCTGTAAATCCCAGATCATCCAGGATAGCAGAGAGGTTTGTATGACTGCGGATCACAGAATATCCATCTTCATCTAAGACCATCTGGCGGATCTGTCGGCTGTTGAACTGAAACAGCAGGTTCGGGGAGTGCGTTGTAAAAATAACCTGGCTTTTTCTGGAAAGTCTGTACAGAATCTCACTGGATTTTTTCTGCAAGGTAGGATGCAGGAAAATTTCCGGATCTTCCATAAGGATCATTCCGGGAACTCGTTCTTCGTCTTCCAGATAGGCTTCCAGCAATGAAAGCAGATAAATGCTGCGCATTCCTTTTCCAAGAGAAGAAATATCTTCCGGTCCGTGGGACTCTTTGGCTTCCAGATAAGCATTTACCTGAAAGATTCTGTCTGTGTTGCAGGTCAGTTCATAACAGATGGTTCCGGAGGTGCCGCCATTTTTGTGAAAGTTTTCATTGACTCGTTGGGAAAAGCTGTCGAGGTTTAACTGATATAGTTTATATTCCAGAAGCTTTTCTGTCTCAAAGGCATTGAGCTGTGACGGCATCTTCTGATTGATCAGCCCGATACAGGAAAAACAATGATTGCATTTCTTGGAACGGTCAAAAAGGCAGCAGTCCGCGCGCATCTGATTCAACAGGTCATCTTCCATAAATGAAAGCAGACTGTCCTGAATCCCGTTCAGATCACGCTGGCTGTCCAGATAGTAAATCTTTGGAAAAACTTCCCGGATAACCGGATTGTTTTTATGATATCCATCCGACATTCGGATCCGCCCGTTGTAATTTACAATATAGGAAAAAGTCAGTACGCCGTTTTTATAGGAGGGAAGCTTTTTCTGAAATTCCCTCATCCAGATTTCCATTCTTCGATAAGAACTGACTCTGCGGAGCCTGTGAAGAAGCTCCAGGTCTTCCTGTGTGATTTCAAGGGCAATATCAATCTCTATATTCTGTTTCTTTTCATTAAAATCTGTCTCTGTGATTTCGTATTGCCCGCCCACCGCACAGAGTGCGCTGAGAACTGCGGTTTTTCCTACATTATTTTTTCCGACCAGTATCAAAGCATTCTCTATATCACAGATTTCCAGATTGCGAATGTAGCGGAAATTTTTGATATGAAGTTCCTGAATACGCATATGAGTCCCTCCTTTTTGTGGAATTACGATGGCTGTTTTTCTCAAAAAATACCAATCAGGTAATGTTTACGGTAAAAAGATTTCATGTTATCATAATTTTACAGTAATTGTTCGGTAGAATAATTATATTTTACCACAATAAAAAATATAGTGTGAAACTATATTTGACTGATACAGAACGGAAAATGTATGAAAAGCAGCGGCTTTCTGTATAATTCAATATAAGCAATTCTGAGTTGGAAGAAACAGTAGATAATGCGCTGCACCAGATTAAAGAGAAAGAATATGCCTCAGAACTTCTTGAGGCTGGAATAGCAGAAGAGAATATCAGAATGTATGGATTTGCTTTTGAAAAATTTTCTTGACTTTTTCATCTGCAATCCGTATAATAACCAACGGTAATTTAAGGAAAAAGATATTTGGTTTTATTGGAAACGGTACATCCTCCCCGGATGGTTATGAACAACACAAATTTCTGGTTAATGTTATTCACATACTATCTAAGGAGGATTTTTTATGCCTAAAAACAAGTTTCAGGAAGTTATTTTTACGATTATTATGGTATTTGTGATGGTTTATGCCATGATCTGCTACAACATTGTGCTGAATACAGGAACAATGACAAATGAGACATTTCTGTTAGCGTTTCATGAATTAGTATTTATGGGACCAATCGCATTTGTTCTTGATTTCTTTCTCATCGGTGGTCTTGCAAAGAAGACTGCATTTGGGATTGTGGATGTGAGAAAAGATAATCCTTTCCATCTGGTACTGGCAATCTCAGCAGTATCCGTCGCATTTATGTGTCCGTGTATGAGCCTTGCAGCTACTCTGCTGATCAAACACGCAGCAGTAAGCCAGATCATCCCGACATGGCTTCAGACTACAGCAATGAACTTTCCGATGGCATTCTTCTGGCAGATCTTTTACGCTGGTCCGCTTGTAAGATTCATTTTTGGAAAACTTTTTCCGGAGAAGGAAAGAGCAGCAGCTTCTGCTGAATAAAATATAGAATAGAAAGTTTACTGATAACAAAAGAGAATAGTGACATTTTGCGCGCAGCATTCCTGGTTGAGGATGCTGCGTTTTTTGTATTGTATTTATTTGAATACAGTATTGACAAATAATGTCAATTCGTGTAATATCATAAAAAACCTACCTAACAACTATGAAAAGTAGAAAATACATATCAGGTTAAAGTACTAAAGTGAAATAAAACAAAGAAAAACAAAGAAGAGAGTATTCCTGACAGGAGGAAAAGAAAATGGCAGATTATGCAGCATTAAAAAAAGGCGGATTCATGCGCCAGAAACAGAAAAATAATTTTTCATTAAGAATCCGTGTAGTTGGCGGACATCTGGATGCGAAGCAGCTTGCGAAAGTAGCTGAGGTTTCAGAGAAATACGGCGAGGGCTATGTACATCTTACTTCCCGTCAGGGTGTGGAGATTCCCTTCATTAAATTAGACCAGATCGATGAGGTGAAGGCAGCACTGGCAGAGGGAGATGTAGTTCCAGGTGTATGTGGACCGAGAGTCCGGACCATCACAGCCTGTCAGGGCGCAGCCATCTGTCCGAGCGGATGTATTGATACTTACGCACTGGCAGAGGAGCTGGACGAGAGATACTTTGGACGTGAACTTCCACACAAATTTAAATTCGGTGTAACCGGATGCCAGAATAACTGCCTGAAAGCAGAGGAAAATGATGTAGGAATCAAAGGCGGTATCAAGGTCGCATGGCAGGAAGATAAATGTATTCAGTGTGGTGTCTGTGTGAAAGCCTGTCGCGAAGGTGCAGTCACACTGGAAGATGGAAAGATCAGCATAGATTCTTCCAAATGTAACTTCTGTGGAAGATGCACCAAAGCCTGTCCAACAGATGCATATGAGAATACACACGGATACATTGTTTCTTTCGGAGGAATTTTCGGAAACCATATCAATAAAGGAAAAACAGTGATTCCGTTTATCGAGGATCATGAAAAACTCCTGAAAGTCTGCGATGCGGCGATCAGCTTTTTCGAGAAAAATGCAAAGGCCGGTGAGCGACTGAAATTTACGATCGACCGTGTAGGCGAGGACGAATTTAATAAAGAAATCCTGGAGGCATATGAAAATGAGTGAGATTAAATTTGATGATACCGTAGATATTACAGATGTTGTCTGCCCGGTAACTTTCGTAAAGGCAAAGGTAGCACTGGAAGAACTGGATGAGGGACAGATTTTATCCATCCGCATGAATGACGGCGAACCGGTTCAGAATGTACCGCGCAGCATCAAAGAAGAAGGACATCAGATCCTGAAACTGGATGACAACGAAGATGGAACTTACACTCTTTATGTGAAGAAAGTCGGAGACTGATAAAAGAAAACAGAGTTCGGGCGAACAAAAAGAGCCTGAACGAGGAACGTGAAAAGACTGACAGGAGCAGGACCATGGCAGAGAGATTAAACGAAGAGACTTTTAAAGAAAAAGCTTTTCAGGCAGGAAAACTTACACTGATCGATTTCTATTCCGACAGTTGTGTACCGTGTAAACGAATGGTTCCGGTATTTGCAAAGCTGGAAGAGAAATACGGCGATCAGATTTATATAGGAAAAGTAAATGTAGCTTACGAACAGAATCTGGTAGAAGAATACAAAGTCATGTCAGCACCGACGCTGATCTTTCTGAAAGACGGAGAACAGATCGAGAGACTGACCGGAGCAAAGAAAGCAGCAGAGCTGGAAGAGATTATTGATAAGAATTTATAGAGATAAAGGAGAGCAAAAGTTATGGTTATCACAGTAGCAGGAGATAAAAAAGAAGTAAAAGACGCAATCACAGTTTCAGAACTGATCGTACAGGAGGATGTGGAAACTCCTCAGTATGTGACAGTATCCGTAAACGATGACTTTATCGACAAGGCAGAATTTGACACCTACGCATTAAAAGAAGGCGACAGCGTTGAATTCCTGTACTTCATGGGAGGTGGAAGATAGTGGCATTCACAAATGATCAGCTCGAACGTTATTCCAGACATATCATTCTGAAAGAAGTTGGGGCAAAAGGACAGAAAAAACTGCTCAATTCCAGCGTCCTGATCATCGGAGCAGGCGGCCTGGGAGCACCGGCAGCCCTTTATCTTGCGGCAGCAGGTGTGGGAACCATCGGAATTGCAGATGCAGATGAGGTAGACCTTTCCAATCTTCAGCGTCAGGTCATCCACGCAACCAAAGATATCGGAAAACCAAAGGTACTTTCCGCAAAAGAATCCATGGAAGCCATCAACCCGGATGTGACAGTAAAAACTTACCAGACTTTCGTAGATTCTGAAACGATCATGGACCTGATCAAAGATTACGATTTCATCATCGACGGAACCGATAACTTCCCGGCAAAATTCCTGATCAACGATGCCTGTGTTATGGCAAAGAAACCATTTTCACACGCAGGAATCCTTCGTTTCCAGGGACAGTTAATGACTTATGTTCCGGGAGAAGGACCATGTTACAGATGTGTATTCAAAGATCCGCCGCCAAAAGATGCCGTACCAACCTGTAAGCAGGCCGGAGTCATCGGAGCAATGGGCGGAGTGATCGGAAGTCTTCAGGCAATGGAAGCCATCAAATACCTTCTCGGTGTTGGTGATCTTCTTACCGGATACCTTCTTACCTATGATGCACTTACCATGGAATTCCGTAAGATCAAACTTCCGAAACATGTAAAGAACTGCCCGGTATGCGGCGAGCATCCGACGATCACAGAACTGATCGACTACGAGCAGGCAGAATGTGACAGAATCTAGTACATCGTTTTCGAAATAACTATACCACTCACTTGTCTGCGAATCCGATTGCACAGGTCTAAAAGCCTCAGCGTAGCCCGCTACGCCTGCGTTTTTAGACCTGCACACTCGAATCCGCATCCTACGCGATTGGTATAGTTATTTACGAAACGATGTACTAGAAAACAACTGTTTCAGGGAGGATGCAAAGTATCTGCCTGATCACAAACACATTTTAACCAAATCAAGTAAGTCCCCTGCTTCAATTGCGAAGATCCGCCGGACTATTTCGAATAAAGAAATGTGAATGTAAAGGAGCCAGAAAGTCATGATCACAATGTCAAAAAATGACTATGAAATAATTTTAAAACACGCCAGAGAAAACCTTCCGGAAGAAGCCTGCGGACTGATCGCCGGAACAAAGGACGGAAACGATAAATCCATTCAGAAAGTTTACTGCCTGACAAACATCGACCATTCCAATGAACATTTTTCTCTCGATCCGAAAGAACAGCTCGCAGCAGTGAAAGATATGCGCGCCAACGGTCTGGTACCTCTTGGAAACTGGCATTCTCATCCGGAAAGCCCTTCCAGACCATCCGAAGAAGACAAGAGACTGGCTTATGACAGCACAGCAAGCTATATGATCCTTTCTCTCATGGATAATGAGAATCCGGTTCTGAATTCTTTCCATATAGAAGGAACAGAATCTGAGAGGGAAGTACTGGTATTACTGTAAAACTCAGGAGATGAAACATGATAAAAAAATTATTTGCATTTGGTCTGGTAGCCGTGCTGGCACTGACACCGGTGCAGGCATTTGGAAAGACAGTGTCTATCACAAACGTTTCCTATGACCCTACCAGAGAGATGTTTGAACAGTACAATAAAATATTCGAAGAACACTGGGAAGAACAGACCGGTGAGGATGTGGAAGTGATACAGTCTCACGGTGGCTCCGGCAAACAGGCACTGGAGGTAGCCAACGGACTGGATGCAGATGTAGTAACACTGGCACTGGAATACGATATTGAATCCATAGAAAATGCAGGGCTGATCAAAGCAGGATGGAAAGACAACTTTGACAATGACAGTTCTCCGTATACATCAACGATCGTATTTCTGGTGAAAAAAGGAAATCCAAAGGATATCAAAGACTGGGATGACCTGACCAAGGACGGAGTAGGAGTGGTGACACCAAACCCGAAGACCTCCGGCGGAGCCAGATGGAACTACATGGCAGCATGGGCCTATGCAGATAAGAAATATGACGGCGATGAAACACAGATGAAAGATTTCATCAAAAAACTCTATCAGAATGTAGTAGTTCTGGACTCCGGTGCAAGAGGTGCAACCACTTCTTTTGTAGAAAACGGACAGGGCGATGTGCTGATAGCGTGGGAAAATGAAGCGTATCTTTCCATGCGTGACTACCCGGATGAGTACGAGATCGTTACCCCGAGTGTCAGCATTCTGGCACAGCCATCCGTAGCAGTGGTGGATGAGGTAGTGGATTACAGAGGAACAAGAGATGTGGCAACTGAGTATCTGAATTATCTGTATTCCGATGAAGCGCAGGAGATTGAAGCAGAGAACTATTTCCGGCCGACAAATGAGAAAATCCTGAATGAGTACAGCGATGTATTTGACCTGAACGTAGATCTGGTAAACATCAGCGAATACGGCGGATGGGATGAAGTGCAGGAGAAACATTTCACGGATGGCGGAATCTTTGATGAGATTTACGAGAGATAAGAAACAGGATACAGAATAATCCGGAATATGAAAACTACGAAGACAACGTGACCAGAGCATACGAGACGAGAGAGGTGGTAATTGATTATGAAAAAAAGAAATAAACCAGTGATTCCAGGATTCGGACTCTCCATGGGAATTACCATTTCCATATTAAGTCTGGTGGTTCTGATCCCGCTTGCCAGTCTGGTGATCTACACTGCAAAGCTCAGTTTTAAAGATTTCATTGAAACCATCACAAGAGCCAGAGTGCTGGCATCCTTTTACACCAGTTTTATCTCTGCTTTTGCGGCGGCAGTGATAAACGGTATCATGGGAACCATTCTTGCATGGGCGCTTGTGAAATATGAATTTCCAGGCAGACGGATCATGGACGGAATGATCGAACTTCCTTTCGCACTTCCAACCGCAGTTGCCGGTATTGCACTGACATCCTTAACTTCTGATTCCGGTATCGTAGGCAGCTTTTTTGCCAGATTTGGTATCAGGATCGCATACACAAGAATTGGTATCACAGTTGCTATGATCTTCGTAGGAATCCCATTCGTTGTACGAAGCGTACAGCCGGTTCTGGAAAAAATGGACAATTCCTACAGTGAGGCAGCTGGAGTGCTGGGTGCCAGGAAATCCACAATCTTCTGGAAAGTTATTTTTCCGGAATTAAGACCTGCGATCTTCGCAGGAACCGGACTTGCATTCGGCAGATGCCTGGGCGAGTACGGAAGCATCGTATTTATCGCAGGAAACAAACCATATTATACAGAAATCACGCCGCTGATCATTATGTCAGAGCTTCAGGAATTTGATTATTCCAGTGCAACGGCGATTGCGCTGGTAATGCTGGCAGTTTCATTTTTCATTCTGTTTCTCAACAGCATGATCCAGCAGAGAAACGCAAGAATCTTAAGAGGAGGAAATGCCTGATGGACAACAAAGGAAAGACTTCAGAGAAAATCACAAAATGGCTTCTGATCGGAATCGGTGTTCTGTTCCTGACAGTGATGCTCATCCTCCCGCTGGTCACAGTGATTACAGAAGCATTGCGAAGCGGATGGAAAGTTTACGTCGCTGCGGTGACAGACGAGTACACCATCAAAGCACTTCTCCTCACTGTGAAGGCAACATTTTTCGCAGTGATCTTTAATACCATCTTCGGTATCTTCGCAGCCTGGGCGCTGACCAAGTTTCAGTTTAAGGGCAAAAAACTGCTGACCACACTGATCGACCTTCCGGTTACGATCTCACCGGTCATTGCAGGTCTGATCTTTCTCCTGATTTTCGGACGACAGAGTCCGGTCTACTTTTTCCTTTTGAAATTCGGAATTAAAGTTGTATTCTCTGTACCGGGAATCATTATTGCAACCGTGTTTGTAACTTTTCCTTTTATTTCCAGAGAGCTGATTCCGGTTCTGGAAGCAGAAGGAACAGATGAGGAAGAAGCGGCGGCCCTGATGGGAGCCGGCGGATGGACGATTTTCTGGAAGATCACTTTTCCTCATATTAAATGGGCATTGCTTTACGGCATCGTCCTCTGTACGGCGAGAGCGATGGGAGAGTTCGGTGCAGTGTCCGTCCTTTCCGGACATTTAAGAGGAAAGACAAATACACTTCCTCTCCATGTGGAGATTTTATTTAACGAGTTTCAGTATGTTCCGGCATTTGCCGTATCTTCATTGCTGGTGATCATGGCAGTTATCATCCTGGTGGTCCGAAGCGTGATCGAATACAAAGGAAAGAAGGAAGCCTGATATGTATGTAGAGTTAAAAAATATAAACAAGACCTATGGTTCCTACCAGGCATCAAGAAATGTGAATTTCGGAATCGAAAAAGGTAAGCTGATCGGCCTGCTGGGACCAAGTGGAAGCGGAAAAACAACCATTCTTCGAATGATCGCAGGTCTGGAAACACCGGACAGCGGCGAGATCATCATTGACGGAAAAGTAGTCAACGATGTTCCGGCAAGTGAACGTGGCATTGGTTTTGTATTTCAGAATTATGCATTGTTCCGTTACATGACCGTTTACGATAACGTAGCATTCGGCCTGAAAGTTCAGAAGGTAGACAAGAAAACCATTGACAGCAGAGTCAGAGAACTGGTAAAGCTGGTAGGTCTGGAAGGACTGGAAAAAAGATATCCGAGCCAGTTATCCGGCGGTCAGAGACAGAGGGTAGCATTTGCCAGAGCCCTTGCGCCAAACCCGCAGGTACTTTTGCTGGATGAGCCGTTTGCAGCGATTGATGCAAAGATCCGACAGGAACTGCGAAGCTGGTTAAAAGAGATGATTGAGAAGCTGGGAATTACCAGTATCTTTGTTACACATGATCAGGATGAGGCCATCGAGGTGGCAGATGAGATCATCATCACCAACGCAGGACGGATTGAGCAGAAAGGAACACCTGTAGAAGTTTACCGAAATCCGGAGACAGCTTTTACCGCATCCTTCTTCGGACAGCCGTCTGTACTGAAGAATGCAGATGATTTCCACACATTTACGCAGGCAGAAGGAGCAGACAAAATCATTGTCCGCCCGGAATTTGTAAAAGTTTCCAAACTGGATGAGGTTGAGAAATTCAGAACTTCCGTTTCCCAGGGAGTGGTTGAACGGGTTTCTTTCAGAGGCGATAACCTGGAACTTCAGGTAAGAGTCAACAACTCCGTGGTAAACGCCAGAAGAAGCCTTGAGAAAGCAGATGTCCGCGAGGGCGAAATCGTGAATGTATTCCTTTACAGGATTTTTGCCCTGAGAGGTGACAGCGTACAACTGATTGAGAATGAGGCTGTAAGAGATGACTTCGTGATCATTTAACCGAATCAGGCAGTGAAGCGGATGTTTTTATCCGTCTGAATCTTTAACCAGAATTTTACCCAACGTTAATCCAGCGGAATCGGATTGATGATAAAATGAATTGATAATACAATCAGGAATAAACAGGATACATACTTCCGGAGGAAAGAGTATGAGAGCAGAGAGAATCAAGACCGACGTACTGATCATCGGCGGTGGTACAGCAGGATGCTTTGCAGCTTACGTGATCGGGCAGAAAAGCGATAAGAAAGTTCTGATCGCAGAGAAAGCAAATATTAAGCGAAGTGGATGTCTGGCAGCAGGTGTCAACGCGTTGAACGCATATATCACAGAGGGCAGAGTGCCGCAGGATTATGTAGACTATGCCAAAAAGGATGCCCATGGAATCGTAAGGGAAGATCTTCTTCTGACCATGTCAGAGAGACTGAATCATGTGACAAAAGTAATGGAAGATCTGGGGCTGGTCATCCTGAAAGATGAAAACGGCAAATATGTTGCCAGAGGAAACCGAAATATCAAGATTAACGGTGAGAATATGAAACCAATCCTGGCAAAGGCAGCAGCCGGACAGGAAAACGTTACCGTTCTCAATCATGTAAATATCACAGATTATAAAACGGAAAACGGAAAGATCACCGGAGCCGTAGGATTCAGCGTGAATGAAGAAATCTTCTATGATATTGACGCAGAAGCAGTCCTTTGTGCGACAGGCGGTGCGGCAGGACTTTACAGACCGAACAATCCAGGATTTTCCAGACATAAAATGTGGTATCCGCCATTTAACACAGGCGCAGGATATGCAATGGGACTTCTTTCCGGAGCAGAGATGACGACTTTCGAGATGCGCTTCATTGCACTGAGATGTAAAGACACCATCGCTCCTACAGGAACCATTGCCCAGGGTGTAGGTGCCAGACAGGTGAATGCACACGGTGATATTTATGAAACCAAATATGGACTGACAACTTCTCAGCGGGTTTACGGTACCGTCATGGAGAACAGAGAAGGAAACGGTCCATGTTACCTCAGGACTGAAGGCATTTCCAAAGAACAGGAACAGGATCTTTACAAAGCTTACCTGAACATGGCACCGTCCCAGACGCTGAAATGGATGGAAGCAGGCAAGGGGCCTTCTGAAGAAAATGTAGAGATCGAGGGTACCGAGCCATACATCGTGGGCGGTCATACAGCCAGCGGTTACTGGGTGGATAATAACAGAGCTACAACCATCGAAGGCTTATATGCAGCCGGAGATGTAGCCGGAGGATGCCCGCAGAAATATGTAACCGGCGCACTGGCAGAAGGTGAGATCGCAGCAGAGGCGATCCTGAAATATCTGAGCGGAAAAGCAGAATCAGAAGGAACAAAGCTTTCGGAAGTTTCGGAAAATCAGGAATTATCTGGTAACGCAGCAGATAAGAAAGCAGAGTATGAATCTCACTTAAATGCCACCCGTTCCCTGATGAACGCAGAGCAGCTTGAGGAAGCCATGCAGAAGATCATGGACCAGTACGCAGGCGGAATCGGCACAGACTACAGATACAGCGAGACAGGTCTTGCAAAAGCAGACGAAAAGATTGCGGCACTTCTCCCGGTAGTGGATACTCTGGCAGCAGCCGATACCTACGAACTGATGCAGATTTACGAACTTCGTGAACGACTGATCGTATGCCGTGCAGTTATCGCACATCTGGCGGCCAGAAAAGAAACCAGATGGCATAGTTTTGGAGAGAATACCGATTATCCGGAACAGAGCGAAGATTGGATGAAATATGTGAACTCCCGCATGGAAAACGGTGAGATTAAGATTCTGTACCGTGACTTAGTCACAAAAGAGACCGCTGATAAACAGACAGCAGGTTCAAAACCATCGCAAAATACAGCAGAGAAAGGAGCAGGTGAAAGATGAGCATTCGGATTCAGAAAAGTAAATGTGTAGGATGCGGCAGATGCATCGAAGCCTGTCCCGGAAACCTGATCAAAAAGGACAAAGAAGGCAAAGCCTTTATCCGTCAGGTCAGAGACTGCTGGGGATGCACTTCCTGTATCAAAGAATGCAGCCGTGATGCCATCCGCTTCTTCCTTGGAGCTGATGTGGGAGGCAGAGGTACAAGCATGGTTGTATCAGAGAAACCTGATATTTCCACCTGGACAGTGGAGAAGCCGGACGGCACAAAGATTACCATTCAGGTTAATAAGAAAGATGCGAACAAATATTAACGCGATCAATATTTAACCAAATCAAGTAAGTCCCCTGCTTCAATTGCGAAAAGCAATAAGCAGTGGGTGGGGACTTGCTTGTATCAGGAAGAGTGCAAGCTCTTTCTGATAAACTGCGGAGCAGTTATTTGGTTATGAGCAAGTAGCGAAGCGGATTGCGAATATCCGCTTGACCCAAATCAAGCAAGTAGCAAAGCGGATGATTTTATCCGCCTGACAAAAATGTTTTCGGTGAGAAAGGCATGAAATGTTCTGGCAGTCAGATAACAGAGCAGACTGCCGGACTTTACGATAAATCAAACAAACAGAGGAGGATAATGCAATGAGTAACTTATCTCATCTTGATGAGCTTGAAGCAGAAGCAATTTATATTATGCGAGAAGTAGCAGCCGAGTGTGAAAAGCCGGTTATGCTCTATTCTATAGGAAAGGACAGCTCCGTTATGCTCCATCTGGCGCTGAAAGCATTCTATCCGGAGAAACCGCCGTTCCCGTTCCTGCACATTGACACAACCTGGAAATTCCGTGAAATGATCGAATTTCGTGACAGAATTGCCAAAGAAAACGGCATCGACATGCTGGTTTATACCAACGAAGAAGGTGTAAAAGCAGGAATCAACCCGTTTGACAACGGCTCCGCATACACCGACATCATGAAAACCCAGGCATTAAAACAGGCCCTTACCAAATATGGATTTACTGCAGCATTCGGCGGCGGCCGTCGTGATGAAGAGAAATCCAGAGCAAAAGAAAGAATCTTCTCTTTCCGTAATGCAGCCCAGGCATGGGACCCGAAAAATCAGAGACCAGAGATGTGGAAACTCTACAACACCAAGATCCAGAAAGGGGAAAGCATGCGAGTTTTCCCGATCTCCAACTGGACAGAGAAAGATATCTGGCAGTACATTCAGCGTGAAAACATCGAAATCGTGCCATTATACTTTGCAAAGG
>OLRG01001667.1_pt1 | contig 17398 bp, 7 predicted proteins | sample 1672331 | NCBI WGS metagenome assembly OLRG01 (sample SAMEA3136672, study PRJEB25190) | human gut metagenome
ACAACATAACAGATATTATGTTGTATTGATTTGGCAATGGATAAGGAGTAACGATGGGATATACTGTAAGAAAATTACTTGAATCAGAACAATTTCCAAAAATGAAGCTGCTTTGCGGTGAAAAAGGTCTAGATTTGGAAGTGAAAGGCATTCGAATAATCGAAATTGAAGATATGGAGCGATACCTGACGGGTGGTGAAATACTCATAACCAGTTTTCAGGTATATTTATCATGCAGTGATCGAGAAGTAGAGCAGCATTTTGAAGATTTAGTTAAAAGTGACATAAGTGGATTCATTGTAAAGAAAAGAAAAGAAAAGAATATGATCCTACAGGACGCAGATTGAGTTTATTAGAAAAACACTGCAAAAAATATGAAATTCCTCTGGTAGAAATTTCAGAAGATTCATATTACTGGGGAATTATCCGCTATGTTATAATGCAGGTATTCGATAAAGATACTGCACGCTTAAAGTATTTTAAGATTACACATGATAATTTTAATACGTTTATTTTAAATAATAATGGATCATGTAATACAGCAAGTGATATTATCAAATTTTTAAGTGTCATGATCGAGAATCCTGTTGTGTTGTATTATGGTAATCTTAATTGTATGGTTTCAACAAACTCGGACAACTCCAAGTTAATATTGTCAGATGAAATTCAGCCATATAAACCTAATATTATTACGAAATTTCAATATATGAAGCAGATGAAAGGAAGCTGTGTTCAATATGTAGTGAAATTTGCCATATTGAATGAGATGGAAATATATATAACAATAACAGAAGAAAATAGAGAACTGATAGAACTTGATTATATGGCAATCGAAAATGCGATTATTAACTTGCAGTATGGATTTTTGAGTGAATTTGCACAGGATGAAGTGAAAAAGAAGTATCAGAGAGATCTTATCCATAATATTCTGAATGGATTACTGAGTTCGAAAGAAATGACTGAAGCGGCATCACAGCTCGGAATGAAAGAAAGCGATACTTACAGGGTTGTTGATTTTCATACCATCACAAAAAATGTACAAAGAAAATATACAAAAGAACAGCTTCACGAAGTAGGTGTTATCGAGGGTGAATTGATGCATCTTTTGCCGGATGCGCTTATTTACAGAAATATGGATCAGATTGTTATGATTCAACAGGTAGATTCCAATCAGACAGAACTGGAGTATCAGAAAGAGATGGAAGAAGTAGAGGATGTTATCCAGCGAAGCATCCTTTATAGAAAGAAAGATACAGACTTTCAGATTGGTATAGGAAAAAGTGTGGAAGGGTATCAACGATTGAAAGAATCTTATTACGAAGCAAGTCAGGCTATCAAGTATATTGAGATTATCCGCCTGGTGACTGGTGATAAGAATAAGTCAGTAGTACATTATTCGAACCTCGGATTTTTCCAGATATTCGGCAAAGTTGATGATATGACGGAATTGGAAAGATGCATTCCGGAAACATTAAAGAAATTATATTTATATGATGATGAACATAAGGGAGAATTGATTACAACCTTGCAGATGTATCTTAGAAATAACCAAAGCATCAAGAAAACTGCAGGTGCAATGTTTGTTCATTATAGAACGATATCTTACAGGCTTGAAAAAATAAAACAAATTTCCGGAATTAATTTTGACAATGCAAATGAAGTGCTGGCAGTCAGTAATGGTCTGATTATTTATAAAATGTTAAAAGAAATAGAATAGAAAAAGAAAGAGAAATCGTGTTGAGGCATGGTTTCTTTTTTTGAACGAAGTTCATAAAAAAAGTATTATATGGAAGAGTATCGATACGATGGAACAGATTTTACAAAAAAATAAAAAAACTTTTCCTGTTTGGAACATTACAAAAAAATTAAAATGGTATACAATCTTGGAAATGGTGATGAGAAACAACATTATCTGATCCAAATAGACAATGAGAAAAAATTATATTGAAAACCCATCATCGCATTACTATATGTTGCGATATTATTATTTATAGAATTCTAAATCTTATATCTGATGATAGAGTAGAATGGCCCCCATATCTTGATGAAATTGATGGAAATTTTTGAATAATCAATTTCATCGTCCGACAGGAACCCACTATTTTTTTAAGACGAATTAATACTTAAAATAGTTTAGTTAAGGGAAGGGGAAAGCTATGCAGCTTACAAGTACAACGGATTATGCTATCAGAATCGTATGTTATCTGGCAGCACAAAGGCAGATGATCTCTACATCAGAATTATCTCAGGAACTAAGTGTTCCATCCAGTTATATTCCAAAAATAACAAAAAAGTTAAAACAAGCAGGAATCATAGAAGCCTGTGAAGGGATAAATGGTGGATATCAGATTGCAAAACAGCCAGAGAAGATATCTTTAAGGGATGTAATATCGTGTACAGAATCCACCATGGCAATTAGCAGGTGCCTGGAAAAAGAGGGAGGCTGCTCCAGAAATTATATAGACTGCTGCAAAGTACATCAGATTCTGCTGGATCTGCAAAATATATACAATAACCGCTTGGAAACCGTAAAGATATCAGACATTATCCGTCCTGGTAAGGATGAATATTTTGGAAGATTTTATGTGGTTATAAAAGTTAATCTGAGAGAAAAAAATTATGAATGTATTTATTCTAATAATCATGATGTCTATGAACAAGTAAAAACAGCAGAATCATATGATGATTTTATAAAAAAATATGCAGAAAAATATATTTGTGAAGCAGACTGGGTGAATGTCCAGAAATGTTTTGCAGGTGAGAATTTAACAGAACGTCTTGTAGATGGATGTGTGGAAGAAGAAATTTTCTATCGCGGAATCATTGAAAATAACGGTACATCGTATGTATGGATGAAAGCTAGAAAGTATGTGGATGTAACGGAAAATACAGCAATTATTACATTTCATAATGCAAAAGTGATTCCGAATACGATTGTAACAATGGAACGGGAGCTAAGAAAAAAAGAGCAGGATGTTTGTATGGAAATCGAAAATGCGGCTATTAACTTGCAGCATAGATTTTTAAGTGAATTTGCACAGGATGAAGAGAAAAAGATGTATCAGAGAGATATTATCCATAATATTCTGAATGGATTACTGAGTTCGAAAGAAATGACTGAAGCGGCATCACAGCTCGGAATGAAAGAAAGCGATACTTACAGGGTTGTTGATTTTCATACCATCACAAAAAATGTACAAAGAAAATATACAAAAGAACAGCTTCACGAAGTAGGTGTTATCGAGGGTGAATTGATGCATCTTTTGCCGGATGCGCTTATTTACAGAAATATGGATCAGATTGTTATGATTCAACAGGTAGATTCCAATCAGACAGAACTGGAGTATCAGAAAGAGATGGAAGAAGTAGAGGATGTTATCCAGCGAAGCATCCTTTATAGAAAGAAAGATACAGACTTTCAGATTGGTATAGGAAAAAGTGTGGAAGGGTATCAACGATTGAAAGAATCTTATTACGAAGCAAGTCAGGCTATCAAGTATATTGAGATTATCCGCCTGGTGACTGGTGATAAGAATAAGTCAGTAGTACATTATTCGAACCTCGGATTTTTCCAGATATTCGGCAAAGTTGATGATATGACGGAATTGGAAAGATGCATTCCGGAAACATTAAAGAAATTATATTTATATGATGATGAACATAAGGGAGAATTGATTACAACCTTGCAGATGTATCTTAGAAATAACCAAAGCATCAAGAAAACTGCAGGTGCAATGTTTGTTCATTATAGAACGATATCTTACAGGCTTGAAAAAATAAAACAAATTTCCGGAATTAATTTTGACAATGCAAATGAAGTGCTGGCAGTCAGTAATGGTCTGATTATTTATAAAATGTTAAAAGAAATAGAATAGAAAAAGAAAGAGAAATCGTGTTGAGGCATGGTTTCTTTTTTTTGAACGAAGTTCATAAAAAGATATTAATGGAGAATATCGATACAATGGAACAGATTTTACAAAAAAACGGATAAATATTTTCATTGATTGTACATTATATTAACCGGTTTCAATCTGTATAATTGAGAAACTGATGAGAAAATATTTCAGGAAAAGAATCACTGCTACAGAGGATAGTATTTTTTTGATATAAACTAAGACTTTGCAGGGCTTAGATTAGAGGGATAACGATGCAACTAAAAAATTCAACAGATTACGCAATTAGAATTGTGTGTTACTTAGCAGCACAGGAACGGATGGTATCTACATCAGAATTGTCACGGAAGCTAAATATTTCTGCTAATTATGTTCCTAAAATAGCTAAAAAACTGAAAAATGCAAAAATTGTCACTGCCTGTGAAGGTACAAATGGTGGCTACATGCTGGCAAAACAACCGGAGAACATTTCTTTAATGGATATCATATCGTGTGTAGAGGAAACAATGGCAATTAATCGTTGTTTGGAAGAAGATCGCTTTTGTTCCAGAAATTTAGAAGATACCTGCAAGATACATAAAATATTGTTGAGTTTGCAGAATACATACAATAATAAATTAGAGAGCGTAAAGGTTTCAGATGTTATCCGCCCTGGAGAAGATGAATATTTTGGACGATTTTATGTTGTATTAAAACTGAACTTAAAGGAAAAAAGCTACGAGTGCGTGTATTCACATATCCGTGAAGTGTACGAGAAAGTAAGAAAAACAGAAAGCTATGAAGAGTTCATAAGCCAATATGTAGAAAGATACGTGTATGCTTCCGACAAAAAAATGGTTCATGACTTCTTATCAAGTGAAGGATTAGAAGAAAGACTAGTTGATGGATGTATGGAAAAAGATCTTTCATATCGCAGAATTACTGGAAAAGATAAGAATGCGTATGTTTGGATGGAAGCAAAAAAATATATAGATGCAAATGAGAATACTGCAATTATCACCTTACATAATGAGAAGATTGTCCAGAACACAGTTATAAAGATGGAACGAGAGCTCATAAAAAAAGAACAGGATATGGCAAAGCAGTATTGGGATATGGTATCACTTTTAACTACTGTATTGAATCATAATCATTTAGTTGAAGTAGGGTACCAAGATGACATCAGTTTCTATACGAAACAGGTATATCTTCAATTGCAGAAGAATTATCCGGAATACGGGATTACGGATGAAGAAATTGCGTCAGTAGCTCATTTGGCACCGATTCATGATATTGGAAAGATAAAAGTACCAATTGAAATTTTAAATAAAAATGGAAAATTGACGGATGAAGAAATGAATGTAGTAAAGCAACATCCATTAGTAGGTGCAGCGATGACCCAGAGATTCCCAGAAGGGATAACAACGGAAAAGCTGAATCAATATAGCTATGAAATATGCAGACATCACCACGAAAGATATGATGGATCAGGATACCCGGATGGTTTGAAAGGGAATGCGATTCCAATGTGTGCACAGGTCGTTGGGATTGTGGATGCTTACGATGCATTGATCAATGATCGTCCATACAAAAGGAAATATGAACCTGAAGAGGCAATACAGATGATTTCAAATGGTGAATGTGGAGCGTTTTCCAATCAGCTGATGCAATGCTTTCGGGCGGCAGCAAAGCAGCAAAACTGGTTAAAAAGGCAAAATTAAAGTAACAAGTGAAGGCAAAAGATTAGAGGTCCAGATATGAAGAAAAAAAGAAGGATAGAGAACAGAATTATCGCAGTAATACTATGTATGGCTATCTTATTTTCTCAAGTGAATATTGCGGATGCAGCAGATATAAATCCATCGGGTACCAACACTGGTCAAGTGACACTTTCTGATGATGCCAATAAGAGTAATGGTGAAGTATCAACCGAGTCCACAGTTTCAGATGAAATAAATGGCACCACGGAATCCGAATCTAAGATATCGGAGGAAACAAGTGAAAACTCGAAAAATGACGAATCGGAATCGTCCGGTGGAAATGTTAAAGCGGAATCAACAGATAATATAGATGCTTATTATAAGGATAGTAAAATATGCATTTATAATTATGAACAATTAAAACAGATTGGTTCAGATGCTTATATTTACACAGGCGATAAGGAAGGACAGATTGGTTCTGGAGAAGTAGTAAAGAGTGAAGGCACAGAGCTGAAATACGGTGCAGATGCTCAGTACATTTTGATGAATGACATCCAGATGAACTCGGAACAGATGTGGTCAGTACCGGATTCCTTTACCGGAACTATCACAGGTACGGAAATAGAAGAAAACGAAACACCAACGCTGTATGATAAGGAAACGGATACAATCTACATATATAATCCATATCAGTTAATGGTACTTGCACAGGAAGAATCTGAAACAGAACCAGTTATGTCGATGGATTATGATGCACCACAGTTTGGTATGGGACAGATGATTTATCCGGATGGAGAAGATCAGGAGTATCTGACTTATAGCAAGTCTCATAATTATGTGTTATCGCAGAAGTTTAATTCGGATAAGCCAGAACTGGTTGCAGATCAATTGACAGAAAAATCAGCGAATGGAGTTCAGTGGCTAGATGGTGAACATGCAGATGGAAGAACAAAACCGGGACAGCTATATGTAGAAGTTTCCGGGAAGAAATATATTCTGATCGGAAATGAGTCACAGCTGCGGGCGATTGGAAGCAATAAGAGCGTAACTCCGAGACTGTATGTTTATTACAGTCAGGGGTTAGTAAGCGGATTACTTGGCGGAAAGCCTTTCTACACACCATACTATCCAGGCGATGCGGATCTTGGACTTGATGCTGTTGCTGCAGAAGGGGCAACTACCCATCTTTCTGGATTCCAACAAAAGCCAGATACAGTGAAAGGTGATAACTCGTATCTATATTATAAAGATAATGGTAAGTATAAGCTGGCAGATGTCGATTTGACAAGCGATGATATTGTTACGGGTCTGTTGAAGGGAGTAGGCGGACTGGTAGGGACATTATTGGGTAGTCTTACAGTAGGAACTGGTAGTTTATGTGGCATTAACGACCAAGGGTTACCTGACAATAAAACAGCGAGTCTGATGAAGTTAAAGCAAGAATATGGTGGTTTAAAATATTCATCCAATGCAAATTATATTATTTTCCGGGATATTGACTTATCAAAGGATGGTGTGAATTCAAATCAAGAAGATGATCTGTGGACACCACTTATGGTATCGGGAGATATCAAAGGTGCAAAGTTAGCAGATGGACAAACAAAGATTACGGATGGAAACACGATTCTGGCAACTGGAAGACCTGTGATTTCTAATGTGAATGTGAACCAGACAGAAGCAATGGATGGTTCTAAGTATATAGGAATTGGATTTTTTGGAACAATTACGAATGAGGTTAATGTAAAAAATATTGGTGTCAGCGCCGGAACAGTCTCCGTATCAAATCTGGAATTACAAAATATAAATGTACAAAATAACACGAATAAACATAAAAACACTCAGACCATAATAAGTGGACTTACATCAGGGCTTGGATGGCTTGTAGGTGGTGTAGTTGATTTATTAGTAGGAGTTTTAACATTTGGAAACGTAAACCTGAATTTAAAAGATACATTATCAGCACTTTTAAATGCAAGGGCAAAGGATCCGACGATTTATGCAACAGGTGCATTTGCCGGAAGGCTGGTGGGAGATGTTTCCATTGAAAACTGTGATGTGACAGGAAAGGTCAGTGTTTCGAACATTAATGATCGTACTGGTGGGTTTGTTGGTTATACAGAAGGTGTAACAGAGTATGACGGATTGTCAAAAGCTCTTGGAATAACGGTGGATGCATTATCATCATTGTTAAATGTAATTCCGGGACTTGGACTTGGAGATTTGATTACAATTCTTCTAGACAATGCATTACCGGTAGGCAGCTTAATTCCTACTGGATACAAAAATGTAAATATCAAAAACTGTCATGTAGAGAATTTGGCAGGAACTATCGGAGCTACTGATAAAGATTATGCGGGTGGTTTCGTAGGACAGCAGGTAGGAACAAGAATTTTTGACTGTTCCGTGAAAAACAGTAGTTATTCTGTAACCGCAAAAGAATACGGCGGAGGTTTTGCAGGAATCAGCAGAGATGCGGAAATCCGTGGATTGTTAAGTGATGTAGGTGTTGAACTTATCCGAGTAATGCAGCCACAGAGTATCTTGTTAAATTGCAATCTGACAGGATGCAATGTCTCAGTATCTGGTGAAAATTATCAAGGCGGTATCGTAGGAGCACAGGCAAACAGTTATGCGGTCAACTGCGGAGCGAATGGAAGCATCGCAGTTAAAGCAAGTGGAAGTTATGCCGGCGGTGTGAGCGGTATTTCAACAGTTGGATGGATTACAAACCTTGGAAATAAAGAAGTCAAGGATGCAAGCCTTTTAACAACAGTGAAAGACTTATTGACAGGACTCTTGTCCAGTGATCCGGAAAAAGCAGGTATGCTCTTGTCACTCGTAGGAATTGCACCATCAGCAATACTAGGATGTAACATGGATTGTTCAGCAGTTTCAGTTGAGGCTGGCAAGAGTTATTCCGGTGGTATTCTTGGTGGTGGTGATGGTGTCTATATTGCAGAATCCAGTACAGAGTATCTAAATAAACTTCCTTATTGGAAACATGGTGGAGTAGATGCAAGTAGCGTAGCCCAAAGAGATAATGTGCTTACAGGATTAAAAACAGTTACGGCAAGTGAAAATCGTGCCGGAGGTATTGCCGGAAGTGTAACAACAGCAAATGTCACAGGACTTTTAAATAATACGCTTGGAATCGGAAACTTCCTTGGATTTACTGTGCATCATGTAACTGTGACAGGAGTAAATGATGGATATACAGTTGAAGCAAAAGAAAATTATGCCGGCGGAGCGATTGGCGAGGCTGTTGGTGGAGATGTGGATACTGTAACATTGAATCAGGTAAAATCTGTTACAGCAAAAAACAGAGTCGGTGGTTTTATCGGTTGTGCAGGTCCGGGAGATCTGGCAGGTGGAAACGGGCTGACTTTGAATCTGTTAGGACTGAACAACTTGCTGAAAGTTGAAAATCTGCTTTCTGTGGCAGAAGGTGTCAGAGTTAAAATCAATGAAGCTCATGTAAATGGCATCGCAGGAGGCATGACTGTAGAAGCAACAGGTGCAAATTCCAACGGCGAAGTAGTGGATTATACAGCCGGTGGTTTCATCGGAAAGAGTAACAGCTGTGAGATCATTAAGTCTGATGTGAAAAATTTAAAAGAAGTAACAGCAAATGATACAGATGGTTTTGCAGGAGGATTTGTAGGTTCTTCACAGACCGGAGGTCTTGCAGATGTAGCTGGTGAAGAGGATGTCAAGGCTTTGCTAAATGCAAATAAGTTGTTAGGTGCTGTCACGTACTTGCTTCCTTCTTATACAGAGTGCACGGTTACTTATGTTGATAAAGGCGGAGTTGCTGCAGATACAGCAGGCGGTTTTGCCGGAAACTTCCAGAGTGGAACGGTTAACAATCAGGGCGCAGGAGAAGGTAACTATTATTCTGTATATAATCTGGATCATGTAAACGGACAGTCTTATGCCGGAGGCTTTGGCGGAAATGTTTACTCCGGAGCTTTGGCAGAGGCTGGAGGTGGAATCAGCATTCTGGGCGGAATCACAGGTCTGCATATAAATGTTGGAGATCTGCTTAATCTGATCAATGCCTACATTCCATATGTGCAGTATGCCGGAGTCAAGTCAGACAACGGATTTACGGTTACTGCCAACAAAACGAAAACAGACGACAGCAATTCCGGAAGTGCCGGAGGATTTATCGGTTACGGAAGCGGTGTTCAGGTAAGCTACTGTGATGTTACGAACCTGAAGCATACAGAGGTGAAGGCTCCGAAGGATTTAGAAGCAAATGAAGCGCCAACATACTATGATGAAAACAAAAGCACATATGCGGTAACAGGTGCTAGATATGCTGGTGGATATATCGGATATATGGATATTGGTTCTGCAGCTTCCGTTGGAAAAGGTTTGAGCGTACTTGGTAAATCGATAGGAATCAATAATGTGCTGGATGCATTGAATGTCGTTGTTTCTACAATAGAACATTCGAATGTTACAGGAGATGTTGGAGGTTTTGCAGTAAAAGCAACTTGGAAAAATACAGCATCCGATGCATCAGCAAATGACATACTTGGTGATGCAGGTGGTTTTGCCGGAAAGATTTCTGGTGGGCACATTCAGGATTCCAATGCAAATAACTTTTCTTATATCATTGGCCAGATTACAGCCGGTGGTTATGTGGGAGACTTGCAGCCAGGAAATGTGGCAAATGTCCTTGGCGATACTGGTATCTTAGATGGTCTTGTTAATGTGTCAGATACATTGGCATCATTAGCGGAGGACTTTGTACCGACGATCAGAAACAGCTCTACGACTTGTATTCCTTGTGGTGGTGCAGTTCGTGCAGATGCTGATTCCACAACACAGGTACAACGAGGTATGGCCGGAGGTTATGCAGGACATAATGAAGGTGGTCATATCTGGGGAAACAATACAAAGAATTGGAAAGGTAAAGCTTATACTGGACCAACAAGTGTCTGCAAAGCAGTCCGGATCCGATCTGTATACGGAGAAGAAATTGCCGGTGGTTTTACAGGACTTATGGAGTCAGCAGATACTGCAAGCACCGGAAACCTGTCCTTATTATGGGGATTGGTAAAGGTAGATAACATCCTGGGAGCACTTAGCGTTGTTTATCCGACAGAAGAAAATACGGCAGTTTACGGGCCACTTGCCCTGATGGGTTATAAAGACTGGAATGATTGGGTGAAATTCGTTGGTAAATACAAAGGTTATGGAAGTGATCTTGCTGAGCATGGAACAGTAAATAGTCAGGAAGAACTTGATGCGATTATTGGTAAATATGCTTACGGATACAATGTCGTTGCAGGAAGAGTAAACTACCGGGATGAGATAAAACTGGCAAATGGCGGAGCAGCCGGAGGCTATGTTGGTTCGATGCAGACAGGTACGATTACAAATGGACAGGCTTATCAGGCGAAGACAATTAAAGGGCTTCGATGCGTCGGAGGTTTTGCAGGAGAAATGATAAACGGCGGAGCAGCAAAGCTTGGAGGAGTTGATATCCTCGGTCTTAATCTGCAATTAGGACAAATGCTGCAGGTACTTAATGTCTTTGTGCCAGTAATCAAGAAATCCTCGGTAGAGGGTTATCAGAGCGGACTGATTGTCCAGTCAGAAGGTGTAGATGACAAAGATACTTGTGGTTATGCCGGAGGTTATGTAGGAAAACTGATCGGTGGGCAGATCTGGGGCGAAAATGATGCACGCTGTAAGGTCACAAAGCTGAGACGAGTTGACGGAAGAAGCTATGTTGGAGGATTTGTCGGAAGCTCCAGACCAGGAAGTGTTGCAACAGTGGATCCAACCGCTGGGGAAGGATTACTCAGTCAGCTCTTGAATAAACTGTTAAGTACACCGGCAGATTTGATAAAAGTATTAAATGCCACAGTCGCAACTATCCGTTATGCAGATGTGGAATCCTGGGATGACTGGGGAATCATCGTAAATGGTGCTTATGCAAGTGAAAGTAATAACACTTCTTATGCAAAAGCGGCAGGAGGATTTGCCGGAAATCTGGAAGGAACTGTACTCGGTAAGAAGGATACGGAAGAGGCAGGAGTTTCTGTACAGAATATCCGTTCCGTAGTCGCAGGTGAATATGCCGGAGGATGCTTCGGTGTTGCTGACGTAGCCGGAGTTGCCAATATCAGTGCAGGAAATGAAACCTCGCTTCTTGATAAATTATTAAAGCTTGGAAGAACCGATGTGCTGGATGCGTTTAGAAGTTATGTATATTACGGAACTGTAAGCGGAAGTAAGGATGCTGGTTTAAGTGTCAGCGCAAACACAGCGATAAAATCCGGACAGAACAACCAGGTTACATATAGCGGAACAGCCGGAGGTTTTGGCGGCTCACTGTTAAATGGTTCTGTGAAAAACAGTAAAGTAACGGAATTAAGTAATGTAAGAGGTTTGAATAGTGTCGGAGGATTTGTCGGCTATTCTGGAAAGAGCGGAGTAGTTAAGGCAGACAAGATAGACGTTATTGGAGACAATACAGGACAGTTGCTTGGTGGTGCTCTTGGAGTTATGGACATTTTTGGTTCTCACATTGATGACTGTGCAGTTACAGGAACTGATGATGGTTACACTGTGCAGAGTACAAATGGAGATGAGCAGATTGCCGGAGGATTTATCGGATATGCAAATCTTGCAAGAATGTCGAATTGTACAGCAGGTGACAAAACGAACCAGAAAATTGGACTGAAACAGGTAGCGTCAGGTGGAACAGCCGGTGGATTTGCAGGACGAACAAGTTTCGCTTATCTTGCAGATTTAAAATTGGATTCAGGAGCAGTGAATGTAATATTCTCGGTTGTTAATCAACTTGTAAAAGCATTATATTTGGATAAAGCTCAGGCTTTAGATCTTCTGAAAATTAATCTTGGAATTATTAAAGTGGAGGCTCTTTACGAAGGAAATTTGATTCACGTAAATCTGCTTGGATTGGATATCTCTGTAGGACTTTCGAAGAAGTCAACAGATAACAAACAGGAGACAGATCTTGCAATTATTACGATTGGAGATTCATCCATCAAACTTCCATGTGATGAAAATGGACTTTTGAATGATAATGATGCCAAATCCAATATCAGTGTAAACCTGATTAAAGCCAACCGAACGAAGATTACAGACAGTAACGTTTACGGTGTAAGCTTCGGATATGATGTCTATGCCGGTGGTGCCGGAAATAACAATGATGGTGATGCTAAAGACGGACGAAGTGGTGGCTTTGTTGGATTCAACGATGAAGGACTTTTGAAGAATAACAACATGTATTACTGTGATGTGGTTCGTGGAACAAAAGATCTTGTCGGACCATTTAGCGGAATAAGTAAATTAGATTCACAATATAAGTTCAACACATTGGAAAAAGTGGAAGGTGAGGACAACAATTACCGTATTTATAGAAAGCTGGAGAAGACACTGGATCAGATCAAAAAGAATTCAGACAGGTTGAATCTCAGCTATGAAAAAGACGCTTCCAGTGGATGGGATATTTACACATTGGGCCATATGAATTCGGTAAAAAGCTATGATACTTTGAAAAATGCAAAGCTGACAGATGATACATCGTCTACGACAGCAGAACTGAAAGCATATGAATCGTCGGCAAAAGCAGTATTGATGTCAGATACCAAAACAACATTGAACACGGGAGATAGTGATACACCGGAACCATCCGAGTCACAGGATCCATGTGATGAGAACATCAAACTGACAATAAATAAAGTTTGGAAGGATTTAAACAATTTTGATAATTCAAGACCAAACAGTATTACGGTAACAATATCACGTACCTGGAAAGATAAGGCAGGAAATGAATTGACAGAAACAGTACCAGGTTACGAGAGTTACAAAATAGAAGGTTCCATCGATAAATCTAAATGGCAGGAGGTGATAAAGGAACTCCCGGCATACAAGACAGATGGAGATGAAATTTATTATTACACGTATTCCATCACAGAAGCAAAGGTGGATGGTTATACAACAACGATAGATAAATCGCAAGATGGATTTACCTTCACAATAACTAATAGACATTTCCCAGGTCTTCCGGATACCGGAGGATACGGAAGCTATTTGATTTACCTGATAGCTGTTCTGCTTTTCCTGGTATATTTCGTAATGAGATATAAAAAATGCAAGGAAAATAAAAAAGCAGAAAAACTATAAAAAAAATTCTCAAGAAAAGGAGATAAAGGACATGAAGAGAATGAAAAAAATCATGGCATTAATGCTGGCAGCGATTATGATGATGGCTATGTCTGTCACTGCATTTGCCGCAGGAGGAACACCAGCAGCTGCTGGAGGAAACTCACTTACAGTTACTGTGAAATCAGGAGCGGGCGTTCCGACACAGACACTCAAAGATCAGACCATTTATCTGTACAAATTATTTGATGTGACAGAGTCTGGTACAACAGGAGCAAAGAACTATGCATATACAGTGAATACTGCAGCTGGTTATAAAGATGTATTGGTAGCTGCATTAAATACTGCAACAATTACAACATCTTCTACAGATGAGGACATTGCAAAAGCTGTAAAAAATCTTGGTGAAAATAATTCTACAGAGGTACAGAATTTTGCGAATGCTTTTACAACACAGGCATTAACTAAGAACCCTAAATTAGATGCTACAGCAAACTCTGGAAAACTTGAAGATGTAACATCTTATAAATTTACAGGCTTAGATGCAGGTTACTACTTAGTATATGTAACTGGTGGAAAAGAGATTCAGTCTTCCTTAGTTACAGTAGACGCTGATACAACTCAAGTAAACTTAAAATCAGAAACACCAAGCATTGAGAAAAAAGCTGACAAAGAGACTGTAAGTATCGGACAGGTAGTGAAATATACCGTAACAGCTTCTATTCCGGATACAACAGGATATGCAGAATATGTATACAAAATCCACGATACATTGTCAACAGGTCTTGATTTTGTAAAGAATGCCGACGGAGATGCTCTTGATAATGCAACTGAAGCAAATGTTACAATTGCATTTAAAGATACAGGCGTTACAGCGGTAGGAACAACACCTACAACAGCAGCACTTTCCGGTGAAGGCAACAGAACAATGGCTCTTGACCTGTCTGCATGGGTAAGAGATAACCAGGCAAACAAAGGAAAAGCATTCACCGTTACATATTATGCAAAAGTAAATGATAAGGCTGTTGTAGCAGAAAAGAACAGCGCTAAATTGGAATATGGTAATGATCCAGACAATACAACAGAGACAACACCAAGTGAAGCAAAAACACCTACATATCCACTGAACATTAAGAAAACAGATCATAAAACATCTGGATTATTAGCAGGTGCAAAATTCAGCCTTTATACAGAAACAGAATATAATAAAGATGCGGATACAAGACAGGCTATTAAAGTTACTGGAACAAACGGAAACTATGTAGTAGATCCAACATCTGAAAACACAGTATTTGAATCTGCGGCTACAAAAATTGGCGAGAATGAATACAATCTTCATGTCAATGGTCTTGCAGAAGGAACATACTATTTAGTAGAGACAAAGGCACCAGATGGATACAATAAGTTGACAGCACCAGTCGTAATTAAGATCACAAAGAGCATAGATACAGATGTAAATAATTGGACTATCTCCAAAGATGGTAAGGATGAAACAGACAAAATCATCGACATCGCAAACAGCACAGGTTCCATCCTTCCATCCACTGGTGGACGTGGAGCAATTGCATTTGCTGTAATCGCAGCTCTTCTTGTATTCGGTGTAGCAGTAAGCTTCATCCGTGATAAAAGAAAAGAAGCATAATAGTTTTACCAGAGATATAAGATAAGATTTAAAGAATGGGCGGTTATCTTCCACGGAAGGTAACCGCAATTCCAAGTATAACAACAGGGAGAATGAAATGAAGAGTAAGAAGAAAAAAAAGAAGATAACAATAAAGGATATCATTCGTTTGATCGTGCTTTTGGTTGCATTCTCCGTATTGTTATATCCAACGTTTAGCAGTTATCTAAATGAAAAGAATGGATCCAAAGTTGTGTCCTATTATGATGAGGAAAGTATAAAGCTAAGCAAGGCAGAAAAAGAGCAGATGTTGGAAGAGGCGAGAGCATATAATAAGGAAATGCTGGGAAATATTGATTTGATTGATCCATTTTCGCAAGAAGATGTGGAAATAGATGCTCGCTATGAGGGACTGTTAAACGTAGATGGTTCTGGAATGATGGGATACATTCGTATTCCTAAGATTAATATAGAACTTCCAATTTATCATGGAACAAGTGAAGCAGTTCTGCAGACAGGTGTCGGACATTTCTGGGGTACATCTCTTCCGGTTGGTGGAGAAAGTACACATACAGTTCTGACAGGACATAGAGGTCTTCCGACAAAAACACTATTTACCAATATGGATAAACTGGAAGTAGGGGATATTTTTTACATTAAGGTTTTAGATGAAACACTGGCATATCAGATTGATCAGATATTAACAGTTTTACCGGAAGAGACAGATGGGTTATCTATTGAACCAGGCAAGGATTATGCAACACTTGTTACTTGTACACCATTTGCAATCAATACACACAGACTTTTAGTACGTGGAGAGAGAATACCTTATGAAGAGGCAACGAAGCAGGAGCCGGATACAAATATAAAACCGGAGTTATCTTTTACTGCTAAAGTGCTGATTGTAACAATTATAGTAATTTTCATAGGACTGATGATTGCTGTAATTTATAGTATACGAGATAGAAAAAGGAGGAAAGTAAAGTGAGAAAGAAGATAAGAAGTATTCACATTATTTTATTCGTTATGCTTTTTCTTGTCGGTAATTTTATAGATATTTCAACAATCCATGCTGAAGCAGGAAGCAGAACAGGAAGCATTCAAATCAGTTACAAGGGGAGAAATAGTTCGGATAAAGAAGTAACTCTTTCCGGAGCAAAGTTCTCGATAATTCCAATTCAATATATGAAAAATGATGAGCTGGTCTGGGAAGATGGTTTTAAAGATTCAGGTATATCATTACAAGATACCAGTGCAGAAGCAAGAGAAAAACAGGCAAAACGATTGTTTGCATTTGCGAAGGAAAATGATATTTCCGGCTTAATGCAAGAAACGGATAGTTCGGGACGCACGAGTTTTGGAGAATTGGATGAAGGAATTTATCTGATTGCACAGATTGGAAATGTGGAAAGTGGTACAGATAAATTTGAATCTGCTCCATTCCTTGTTAATATTCCATCTGAAATCAATGGGAATGTAGAATATAATGTAACGATAGAACCAAAGGCTGAATGGGTTTCACCAGAAACACCACCGAGCAATCCAGATAAGCCAAAGGATCCGGCACCTTCAAAACCAGATAAGCCAAATACTATTCAGAAAATAATAAACACGGTAAAAACCGGAGATACAACAAATATAGTTGCATGGTTTTTAATAGCGATTGTTAGCCTTGGTTTGATTGTAGGATTATATAAAAAGAGAAAAATGAAGTAGGTATTATTTAAAGAAAACTGATCCATTGCGGTGGAATCAGTTTTCTTGTGTTATATGGTTTAAAACGTTTCTGATATTAATGTTGAAGTGGTGGTGCAATGGTACGATTGATATCGTTGTTTGATATTTGAGGAGCATTGAGCAGTGCTGTGAAATTCTGTTGGATGATATCTAGTGTCTTCTGTTTTTTCTGCAATTCCTGTTTTTCTCGGACAGTAGCAGCCTGTTCAGATTCAAGATGTTCAATCCGCTTCTGAATTTTATTAGAGCTCGGGATTTTGGTAATACCGAGATCCTGAAGCTCTTTTTTTAGTGAATCGTGGAGCTGGTATTCTGCCTGA
>OLRG01001668.1_pt1 | contig 17381 bp, 10 predicted proteins | sample 1672331 | NCBI WGS metagenome assembly OLRG01 (sample SAMEA3136672, study PRJEB25190) | human gut metagenome
TCGCCAAGCTGTTTCCAATGGTTCAAAGATACTAAAATGAAAGCAAATCACAACAAGTTCCACCATCAGATTTTTGAGTCATAAGCTGTTTCCAATGGTTCAAAGATACTAAAATGAAAGCAAATCACAACTAAGAATTGGCGTCATCGAAGCGTTTCAAAGCTGTTTCCAATGGTTCAAAGATACTAAAATGAAAGCAAATCACAACGTAACTACGTTTTTAGGTAATAGCATGAAGGCTGTTTCCAATGGTTCAAAGATACTAAAATGAAAGCAAATCACAACCGGTACACGGCTCAATTCTGAGTTCGTTTGCTGTTTCCAATGGTTCAAAGATACTAAAATGAAAGCAAATCACAACCTTAACAGCGGTCGGAGCATACGTCAATGAGCTGTTTCCAATGGTTCAAAGATACTAAAATGAAAGCAAATCACAACCGTTGGTCTCAGTGGGAAAATGCTAACCCTGCTGTTTCCAATGGTTCAAAGATACTAAAATGAAAGCAAATCACAACTAAGCCCCATAAGCGTTAGGGTGTGCTCTAGCTGTTTCCAATGGTTCAAAGATACTAAAATGAAAGCAAATCACAACGTGTGTGCGTGTCTGTGTGTATTTGTTTTCCAAAGATAGTGAATCTTAATAAGACTCTCTCTGATTTCCCTACTATTTTGTATCTTTACACGCTTTTCTTTATACATGAGTACTGACTATAAATAAATCATATTGTGGAAATAACCCAACGCATTCGTCTCCTCCTTTCCGAAATGAACCGGGGAGTATACGAAAAAGAAACTGAAATAAACCTCTCCCTGCTAGCAGCTCTGGCAGGCGAGAGCATTCTGCTCCTGGGACCTCCGGGAGTAGCCAAGTCAATGGTAGCCAGGCGGTTAAAATCGGCTTTTACAGATGCCCGTGCCTTTGAATACCTGATGTCCCGCTTCTCTACGCCCGACGAGATTTTCGGTCCTGTCAGCATTAGCCGACTGAAAGAATCCGACAAGTATGAACGTGCCATCGACGGCTATCTGCCCACAGCCGATGTCGTGTTTCTGGACGAAATATGGAAAGCAGGCCCTGCCATACAGAACACTCTGCTGACCGTCATCAACGAGAAACTTTTCCGCAACGGCGACAAGGAACTGCATCTCCCCCTCAAACTGCTCGTAGCTGCCAGTAACGAACTGCCCGCTCAAGGCGAGGGACTGGAAGCCCTATGGGACCGCTTCCTTATCCGCATTCTCTGCACCTGCGTCAAGCAGGAAGAATCTTTCTACAAAATGCTGCTGGACGATTCTGCCGACCATCCGGAAACGACTGCTTGCGAATGGCAAATCTCCGACCGCGAGTATGCCGAATGGCAAGCTGAGATACGCCGCGTAACCTTGCCTCTCGATGTTCTTTCCTGCATCACAGCCATTCGCCACGGACTGACAAGCGTAGAGATGCAAGACTCCGACCTGCGCCGCAATGTCTACGTCAGCGACCGCCGCTGGAAGAACATCGTGAAGCTGCTCAAGACCTCCGCCTTCGTCCACGGCCGCACGGAAGTCTCCATGACCGACCTGCTTCCCGTCTACTACTGCCTATGGAGTGAGCCTGATGAGAGCGTTGCCATCCGTGACATCGTTATCCGTGCCTTATTCGTGTCCCACACAAAACAGATTGCCGGTATCGCCTCCTCGCTGAAATCCGATTTGAAAGTCAGCCGTGTGCGCGAAGCCCTCGACAAAGCCCGCCTTGCCGGCGACCGTAGGGACGATGACCTGCTGATAACGGAACACTTCTACTACCAGGTGGAGAAACATGGTACGGGCAACACCTACATCTTTATCGTGGACTACAAAAATCTGAAGGAGTACAGCGCCAAAGATGCCCCCACCTTGGGCGTAATGTATGCCGACCCCATCAATCCCAAGCGTACCATCATCCGCGCCTTTGCCGACACCAGTGCCGTGAAAGAGGAAGGCACCGAACGCGTCACCCTCTACCGTGACGATAAGCATCTCTACATCAACGGTGTGCGCTTCCCCATGCGGCGTCTGCAACGAGGTGAGGAGCAACAACTCTGGCTGGGAAACCTCTCCGTCACCGACCGTGACTACGAGACGGAACTGGACACCGCCGCCACCAGCATAGACCGCCTGGTAAGAGATTTGTCCGACAACCTTTTCGTCTCCGAAGAAGACAAAAAGAGCGTAGCTCAATACGTCTCCATCGTCCGCAAGGAAATAGCCTGGGCGCGTGTGGACATGCGCAAACTGAGATATGGAGACGAATAATCCTCCAGTAACCAAGAAGAAGATGAACACTACCGTCACCCGATATGACACCGCCTTCTATGTGCAGGCACTGGACCGTTTCGTTGCCACCGGAGAGTGCGCAGAGACGGATACCGAGCCCTTGTATGCCTATCTACTCTCTGTGATGAACGACTCCATGGTCAAGGTGCAGGTGCTGGGCGATGAGGTCTGTGCACGTATCTTTTACGACACCATGATTCAGTTCATCCAATTGAACTTGGAGAAGGAGCGGTACAACCTCCGGAAAAGCCAGTCGGAACGGACCGGGATGAAGCTCGTGCTGGAATGGTCCATGGCAAAGCGGAAAGACGGCTGGCAAGCCTTGCTCCAGCAGATTTCCGACAAATACCGGGAGTACGGCTTCGACTCCCGTTTCTACCGCAGCCACTTCGGCACAGAAGGAGGATATGCGGACGATGAAGTCTGGGAGAAAATGGTGGACGACTGGGAAGACGCCTTCCAACTGAAGATGCACGAAGAAAAGGAGAAAGAGATTGCTTTCCGCAAAGATGCCCTCGAGCTCAGGCTCCGTTCCAATCTGAAAGACATCCCCGAGTACATCCGCCAGAACCGGGTGGATAAGGACGAATTCTTCCAGACCTGGGGCATGATGAGCGGCTTGTGGAATACTGTCGACTTTGAGCGTATACGGAAAATCGTGCGCATCCAGCGCTCTTGCCCCGAGATAGTGAAAGTGGCCCGCAAGATGGGGCGTATGGCAGACGACGAAGGACGTGAGCAAATCCGCGTTGCCGAGGGAAACGTCTACAAAATGGAGCACTCCTCCAAATGTGACATCCTGGGTATCAGTACCGGCAACGACCTCAATGCCCTGCTTCCCATTGAGCTTGCCCATTCCGCTGACAGTGAACTGGAAGATTTGTTCGTCTACAAATACCTTACTCGCAAGCTCCAGACCTTCCGTTATAAATCGGAAATCATGCAGCCTGCCCGGCGCATCGAAACCAAGCCCGCCCGTCCCAAAGGTCCGATGATTGTCTGTCTGGACACCTCGGGAAGCATGGCTGGCAAGCCGGAGAAGATTGCCCACTCCCTGCTGATAAAGCTCCTGGAGATAGCCGACCGTCAACGGCGGAACTGCTTTCTGATAGCCTTTTCCGTCTCCATCCATCCGATTGACGTAAGGAAAGAGCGGGCAAGGCTGCTCGAATTCTTCTCAAAGACAGCTTGCGGGGATACAGATGCCACCCGCATGCTGGAAGCCACGTTCCACCTGCTCAAAGAAGGCAAGGAGTATATGAATGCCGATGTGCTTTGGGTCAGCGATTTCAAGATTCCTCACTCTTCACCTGCCTTTATGGAGGAGATTCGCCGTTGTCGGGAAGCTGGTACACACTTCTACGGTCTGCAGATTGGCATCACGGACAATGAGTGGGCACCATTCTTCGACCGCATTTATCGGGTGGAATACACTCCTTCGCAACAGTATTAAAAGTTGATACTTACACCTCCCATCACCGTAGCTTTCGGCATGGGGAAGCCTGCATTGATTTCATAGCGTTGTGCCAGCAGGTTTTCACCCTTGACGAAGACGTCGGCAAAACTGCACAGACGGTAGTTGGCACGCAGGTTCCAGAGTACGAAGCTTTCCTGCTTCTCCTTACCCGGGGTGACCGAGGTATGGAGACCCTTCACGTATTGTATACCGGTAGATAGGCCCCAACGTCCTTGCGTAAAGTCCGCACCGGCATAGAGTTTATGCTCGGGAGCCGCCAGTACCGGATTCTCCATGTGCAGCCAGCTATAATTGGCATTCATCTGCCAGTGGCGGTTGATGCGGTATCCGAGGTTGGTTTCCACACCCCAGTTCTCTATCTCGCCGGAGTTGACGTTCTTGCGCAGGGCAGGGTCCGTCATGATGATGTTGTCCCCGTTGATGTAGTAGAGGTTCACCCCATAGGACATGGCCCCTCCCAAAAGCTGCCCCGTAAAGGAGAGTTCATAGTTCATCAGGCTCTCCGCTTTCAAATCGGGGTTCTGTGGAGGGAACATGTACATCTCCCGGATGGTGGGGTTACGGAATCCTTTGCTCACCATTGCTTTCAGTTCTGCCTGCCGCGGCAGATGGAAAGCCAGTCCCCCTTGGGGAATCCATTCCGTGCCTACGTGCGAATGGTGGTCTATGCGGACACCGGCGTCCAGTGAAAGCCAACTGTTGATGTCCTGCCTGAAATCCACATAGCCTGCAAATTCATCCATCTGCTTGTCCACGCCGGGGATGCGGTCACCAATCTGCTGTCCGGGTTTTGCCTCGTCGATGGCGACAACCTTGTTCCAGGACTCTCCGCCGAAGTGCTGGTAATCGAAACCTACGGTCAGGCGGTTGCCGGTGAAGAGCGTGGCGCTTTGATACCACGATATGCCCAGCATCCGGTCCTTGGAGTTGAAGTGCGACTTCTGGGGCTCTTCTCCGGGGTGGTAGCCGTCGTTAATCCTGTGCCGGCCCCAGTTATAGAAGAAGCTCACGGCGCCGGAAGTACGGTCGTAACGATTTTCCAGTGCGAAGGAGGTCATGCCGCGTGTGATGCGCGAGTCGTTGTCTATATACGGATTGTCGGCTTCGCCGGGATTGGAGGCGTTGAAGCGGGTGATGTTCACGTCGCCCCACAGCTTCCAGGTGTCGCTGAAGTCGTATCCCAGTTTGGCATAGCCGCCATACTGCTCAAACTCCATGTCGTCACGGTGTCCGTCGGTACGGTTGTACGAGCCGGTCACCACGCTGCTGAAACGCCCTTTCTTCACGCGGTTGGAGACTTCCGTCTGCAGGGTATTGTAGGAACCGTATCCTATCTGCGCATTGGTTTTCACCCCGTCCTCCTGCATCTTGCGGGTGACGATGTTGATAACCCCGCCCATTGCATTGGACCCATAGAGGACGGAGGCGGGACCGCGCAGCACTTCCACCCGTTCGGCCATCATGCTCTGGTAGGCGTCGGCGATGGGATGCCCCATCAGGCCCATGTATTGCGGGTGTCCGTCTATCAGCACCAGCAGGCTGGTCGTAGGTCCTCCGGCTGCGTTTACTCCGGCGCCTATCCCGCGCAGGCTCATGCCTCCTGCGGCTCCCGTGGATACGCCGTAGCCCATGATGCCGCGGCTTGTGGTGAAAAGTCCGGGCACCTGCTCGGTCAGTGTAGGCAGGATGGAGGGCTGGTAGGTCTGTTCCAGTTGCTGGCGGCCCACTACGGAGATGGTCATTGGCAGGTGGCGGATGTCTGTTTCATTTCTTGTCCCGGTCACTACGACTTCATCAAGCTTGTAGCTTTTCAGCCGGAGGCTGTCGGCAGGTGCGGACAGCATACTACCCGGAAGGGCGATACTTATTAAAATTGCGGTTAAAATCTTTTTATTCATCGTTTATCTATGGTTCTTTTTGCAAAGTTATACAAAAAGATGAATCTGTATATGATTGGTAATCCTCGAAATGAAAACGGATGTGGAAGATAACTCCGTTAAAGGGTTTCCTGCTTCAGCGCTTCCACAAATCGGTCTATCTCCTGCAGTTTCGCCGGGATGTCGATGCCTTGCGGACAGTGTGGGTTGCATTGGCCACAACCGGTGCAGCGGTTGGCTTGGCGGAGACGGGGAACACTGCGGTCATAGCCTATCAGGAAGGCGCGGCGTGCCTCGCGGTAATTCTCGTCCTGGCTGTTCTGCGGCACGTTGCCCTCGTTGATGCAGCGGTTGTAGTGCAGCAGGATGGCTGGAATATCCAGTCCATAGGGGCACGGCATACAGTATTTGCAGTCGTTGCACGGCACGGTGGGGTATTGCAGCATTCGCTGGGCGGTATCTTCCAGTAGGGTAAACTCCTCTTCCGTACATGGAACAAGCGGGGAGAAGGTACGCAGGTTGTCTTGCAGATGCTCCATGTACGTCATTCCGCTTAGTACGGTCAGTACATCGGGGAAAGTACCTGCGAATCGGAAGGCCCAGGAAGCCACGCTCTCCTGCGGACGGCGTTGTTTCAGACGTGCCATCAAGTGGTCGTTCAGGCGGGATAGGCGTCCGCCCAGCAGCGGCTCCATGATAACGGCGGGAATGTTGCGCTTCACCAGCTCGGCATATAGGTATTCGGCATCCGTGTTGCGGGTATTCACTTCTTTGGCATGTCGCCAGTCCACGTAGTTCAGTTGGATTTGTACGAAGTCCCATTTCAGTTCGTCGTGGCGGGAGAGCAGGTAGTCAAAGACTTCGATGTCTCCATGATAGGAGAATCCGAGGTTGCGGATGCGTCCGGCTTCGCGCTCTTTCAGCAGGAAGTCCAGCATGCCGTTGTCCAGATAGCGGGAACGGAGGGCTTCCATGCCGCCCATGCCGATGCCGTGCAGCAGGAGGTAGTCGATGTAGTCCACTTGCAGGTCGCGGAAGGAGCGGTGATACATGGCAAGGGACTCTTCGTGGCTGTGCGTGCTGGGACTGAAGTTGGACAGCTTTGTGGCAAGGAAGAATTTCTCCCGTGGATGGCGTTTTAAGGCAATGCCTGTGGCGCGCTCCGACAGACCTTGCACATAGGCGGGAGAGGTGTCGAAATAGTTCACTCCGTGAGCAATGGCATAGTCTATCAGGTCGTTCACGGCTTCCTGGTCTATTTCGTCTCCATTCCCATCGGCACGTTTCCGGGTGGGCCATCGCATGCATCCGTATCCCAGCAGAGAAACCCGGTCGCCCGTGTTGGGGTTGGTACGATAGGTCATCTTGCCGGTTGGTATCTCGCCCAGTGCGGCCGATTCGCTTTCCCCGTTGTTCTTGTTGCCCGAACAGCCGTATAGGGCTGCTGCCGAGGCAAGCGTTCCTGCACCGGCGAGTTTGAAGAAATCGCGGCGGTTTATCTTGTTCTTATTGTCTTCTTTCATTGTGATAGGACTGAAATTATAAATGGATATTAGGGTGATAAAGCTGCTTCAGACAGTTCTGTGCATCACATGGCCTTCCACATAAATGGCACTGAACGGACGCGACGGACAAAGGTTCTCGCATGCTCCGCATCCGATACAGCGTTCGGCGTTGACTACCGGTATCTTGATGGAGGCTTCGTCTTCCGGGTCTGAAGGAACCATCTGTATGGCACCGGCCGGACAATGGCGGGCACAGTTCCCACATTCCATTTTGTCTGTGATGCAGATGCAATTCTCCTTAATCCATACGGCATGACCGATTTGGACGGCCGATTTCTCGGCGAGGCTCGTCAGATGGATGGCATCGGTAGGACACACCTCCGCACACTTGGCGCATTCGGGGCGGCAGTAACCGCGTTCGTAGGACATTTCCGGCTGCATCAGTTTTGTCAAGTCCGAAGAAGGACGGAGCACTTGGTTGGGGCATACCGATACGCAGAGCTGGCAGGCTGTGCAGTGTTGTGCAAAGTGGCGGGCGCTCAGTGAGCCCGGAGGAGTGATGGGAGTGGCGCGCTCGGGGATTTTTTTGTCCTCGATGACAGCCAGTCCACCGTCCACTTTCTTCTCCTGCGCCTTGAGGGCTGCCGTAGCAGCAAACACGGCAGTTGTAGAGAGAAATGCGCGGCGGGCGTCGTTTACCTGCTCCGGTGCCACGGAGGTTTCCTGGGAGACTGCAGCGGAGGCCGGCTTGCGGCGTGTGTAAGTGATGGCACCTTTCCTGCACTTGTTGATACAGTCCATACATGCCACGCAACGGCTGTAATCTATTTCGTGTGCCTTGATGTTGATGCACGATGCCTTGCAGTTGCGGGCACAAAGTCCGCAACTGTTGCACTTCTTTGTGTCAATTACCGGTTTCAGCAAGGAATACTTCGAGAGGAAGCCAAGCACTGTACCTACCGGACAGATAGTGTTGCAATAGGTACGTCCGCCCCGCCATGCCAGCACGATGAGGACTACCAGAGTGACCGTGGCAATCAGCAGGGTAGGGAGACTCTTCATCCATACATCCGTTTCATAGAAGGCATAGCTGTCAGCACGTTCGGCCAGGTAGGCCAGTCCGTTGTTTGCCCACTGGTAGAGTGGGGAGAAAAGGCTGGAAACGATGCGCCCGTATGAGCTGTAAGGGGCCAGCAGCACGACAAAAGAGTTCAGTCCGCCGATAATGGCAAGTACGAATACTCCCAGCACACCGTAGCGTAGCCATTTCAGTGCGGACGAGTAGCGGAAACGGTTTTTCTTCCGTTTGGCGGAGAGCCAGGAAACAATGTCCTGGAATACTCCCAACGGGCAGATGACGGAGCAGTAGATGCGTCCGAATACCAAGGTCAGCACTGCAAGAAACAGTACTACACCGATGTTCAGTGCCAGCACGGCCGGCAGGAATTGTATCTTCGCCATCCATCCGAACCAGGCATGCAGTGTTCCCGTGAAGTCGAGGAACAACAGCGTGATGAGTGCGAAGAAGATGACGGCAAGGGTCAGTCTGATGGTACGTAGCATAAATGTATTGTATAGCGATTAGTATTCGTTCTTTATACCTTTTTTCCCATCTCGTAGGCTTCGTGCATGGAAGGCTTGTCGTTTATCTCGCCCACCTTCCAGGCACCCACGCCATAAATGGTGCCGCATTCTTTGGGCTCTTCCAGGCAGTCGAGGAAGCCACGGAAACCATCGATGGTACGTTCCATCATGGGGACACTTTCTTCGGCGGCGGCGATAATGAAGTAGAACTCCTTGTTTTTTATTTCAAGGTAACGGGCACAACAACGGTCAATCAGTGTCTTCATCTGCGCGCTCATGGTGTAGAAGTAGACGGGGGTTGCCATAACGATGACGTCGGCGGCAATCATCTTTTCCACCACTTCGGCGGCATCGTCCTTTTGTGGGCAGGGTTTGCCGTACATGCTGCATACGCTACATCCCGTGCAGTAGTTGATGTGCTTGTCTTTCAGGAGAATCTTTTCTACTTGATGTCCGGCTTCTGCGGCACCGCGCATGAATTCGTTGCACAAGTGGTCGGAGTTTCCATTCCTGCGGGGACTGGAGGAGAGGATTAATACTTTTTTGCTCATATTCGTTGTTCGTTAGTTAGTAAATGATTACGTGCTACAAAAATAGGCAGGTTTTATGAGAACGGCAGTATACAAATTACGGTTGTTGTTACCTAAATTACTGATTCATTCCAAAAGTATCTCCCGTTCGATGCCGGTGTCTTTCAGAAACTCCCGGTCGTGGCTGATGGCAATTACGGTGCCGGCGTAGTCGCGTATCGTTGCCGTTATTATTTCTATACTCTCGATGTCCAGATTGTTGGTGGGTTCGTCCAGAATGAACATATCCGGGGTATTGTCGGCAATCATCAGGCAGCAGAAGGAGAGGCGCATCTTTTCGCCGCCACTCAGTTTGCCGCACGGCTTGTTCCACACGTCGCGGGGAAAGAGGTAACGGTTGAGGATGGTTTTCACTTCATGTTCCGGCAGGTGGCGGTGGTTGAAAGCTTCTGCTTGTTGGAGTACGCTGCGCTCATTACGGACGAGGGAGTATTCCTGGTCCAGATAGACGGAGGTGAAGTCGGCACGCTCCATCACTCCGTCGGTGGGGTGCAATTCGCCCATGATGAGTTTCAGCAGGGTTGTTTTTCCACTGCCGTTTTTTCCTTTCAAGCTGAGGCGGTCGCCGCTTCTTAGCTGGAAGGTGAGAGGAGAAGCCCAGAGGTTCTTTGCAGCCGTCTCCGTATGGGGTGTTTCTGCGGGGGAGGCTGTATGGTTGGGATAATGGAAGTTGACGTCCCTTGCCGTAACCAGAATCTTGCCCGTATGCAGATGGGAGGCGTTGAAGTCTGTTTTCAGCTTGTCCGTCTGCGACAGTGAACTTTTGATGCCTGCCATTTCCGTCTGCAGCTTTTCCGCTTTCTCCGCATGTATGCTGCTGAGTCTGCTACTGCTGTTTTCCGCATTGTTTTTCAGTCCTCCCATTAGGATGCGGGGAATCCCTTTTTTGATGGAGGCTTTTTCTCCCCGCACATTCTGTTTGGCTTTGCGCTCTTCTACTTCGCGTGCCACTTTGCGTGCAAGGCGCAGGGCTTTCTGCTTCTCTTCTAGTTGTTGGGTGAGGGCGTTTTGTTGCAGGGTCTTCTGTTTTTTGTAGAAGTCGTAGTTTCCGCTGTAATACGTCAATCCCTGGGAGGAGAGTTCGCAGATGGCAGGCAACTGATTCAGTAGCGTGCGGTCGTGACTGATGACGAGCACGGTAGCCGATGTCCGTCGTATCAAGTTATACAGACGTTCCCGTCCATCCGCGTCCAGATAGTTGGTCGGTTCGTCCAGCAGGATGGCTGTTGGGTTGTGCAACTCCATGCCTGCCAGGAAGATGCGGGTCTTTTCGCCGCCGCTAAGTCCTTCCATCGGACGGGAGAGTGTGATACCGTCCAGTCCCCAGCTGTCGAGAGAAGCCTGGGCGCGTTCTTCCACGTTCCAGTCATCATTGAGCGTATTGAAGTGCTTTTCGGTAGCGTCACCGCTTAGGATGGCATGCAGGGCAGATAGCTTGTGGCTGATTCCCAAAGCTTGTGCTATTGTCTGCCGGTCGTATTGTCCGAAGTGCTGGGGCACGTAGTACAGATGTTCGGGGCGTAGCACCGTTCCCGAACTTGGTGACAAGTCTCCTGCCAAAATGCGCATGAGGGTAGACTTGCCGCAACCGTTATTTCCGGTCAGGGCTATTTTATCTCCGGAGTTGATACTCAAATGGAGGTGTGAAAACAAGATTTCCTTATCTGTATGGATATAGCTAAGGTCTTTAATGATAAAGCTCATAAGTTTCTACTGTGTTTTTAGAAGTAAGAATGATAGGGGAGATGCAAGCATTCCCCGAAATTGAAATTCTCGAAGGGGAGGGGTACAGACAAACACAGTATTGGCTAAACATCTATATAGGTGATGCTCAGCGTTCAGTCTGAAAAAGCATGTTGATAGTGATGTTTACCGAAATGTGTTGTCTTTAGTCGGATATTCTCATCGGTGGAATTAATTGGTTAGTGGGCGCAAAGGTAATGATTTCCACTGAATAACAAAGGCTTTTTGCGATATTAATATCGTGTCGGCAAGAAGTTAATATCGTGTTTGCAAGAAATTAACTTCCTGCAGACACGATGTTAATACTTTATTGGTTCTGTTACTTCATGGCCGAAGCATCGAACGAGAGTGGCAGTAATTCTCCCACATTCTTCAGCTCGTAGATTCCCTTTTTGCCATACAGCAACACCCGCATTGGCTGCTTGAAGCGCTTCTCCGTTTCGAGCATCACTTGCCGGCAGGCGCCGCAGGGCGGGATGGGAGACTCCAGGAACTCGTCGTGCTCGTTGCGTGCAGCAATGGCGAGGGTGGTTACTGCCTGGTCGGGATGTTGGGAGTTGGCATAGAATAGGGTGGTGCGTTCTGCACACAGCCCGGAAGGATAGGCGGCGTTTTCCTGGTTGGTGCCGGTCACTACAATACCGTTTGCCAGTCTGGCTGCAGCTCCTACCGAGAAGTGGGAGTAAGGGGCATAGCTGCGGTTGGTAGCCTCGCGGGCGGCATCCATCAGTTCGCGGTCGGCGGCATCCAGTTCTTCATAGTCGTATATCTTGACGGCGATTTCGATATTTAATTCTTTCATAAGGCAAAGGGTTATATTGTAATTAATGTTACAAAGATAGAAAAGAGATTGGTTATTTCAATTCTTTTACGGACTTTTGTGCAGAACTCAACATTTTAAGCATGAAACGGATTTTCAGACTGACTGCTATCATAGCATTTCTTTTTATTTCCATTACAACAGTGCAGGCACAACGCCGGAATGCCCGCTACAATGAGTATATCAAACAGTATGCTCCCCTTGCCGTGGAGCAGATGCAACGTCATAAGATACCTGCCAGCATCACGCTGGCCCAAGGGCTGTTGGAGAGTGGTGCCGGATACAGCGAGCTGGCGCGTAAGAGCAACAACCACTTCGGCATCAAGTGTGGAGGCAACTGGCGCGGACGGACGGTGAGGCATGATGACGATGCCCGCAATGAATGTTTCCGCGCTTATCGCAATCCGAAAGACTCTTATGAAGACCATTCCGATTTCCTGAAACGGGGAGCACGTTATGCTTTTCTTTTCAAACTGAAGATTACGGACTATAAGGGTTGGGCGCGCGGCTTGAAGAAGGCCGGCTATGCTACCGACCCGTCGTATGCCAACCGCCTGATAACCATTATTGAGGACTATGAACTGTATAAGTACGACAGCCGTGGCATGAGCAAACACGATGTCCGCAGTTGGGAGAAGGAACTGAAAAAGAAACCTTGGCTGGCCAATCCGCATCAGGTGTACATTGCCAACGATATAGCTTATGTCGTGGCGCGCGACGGAGACACCTTCCAGGTGTTGGGCAAGGAGTTTGACATCAGCTGGAAGAAACTGGTGAAATACAACGACCTCCATAAAGAATATACACTGGAGGTGGGAGACATCATCTACTTGAAAGAAAAGCGCAAGAAAGCTGCCAAACCCCATACTGTCTACATTGTGAAGGACGGCGATTCCATGCACTCCATTTCCCAAAAGTACGGTATTCGTCTGAAGAACCTTTATAAGATGAATCGTAAGGATGCGGAATACGTGCCCGAGGTGGGAGACCGCTTGAGATTAAGATAAAGAAGCTATCCGAAAATGTACAGGGTGTCCGAAAACGGACACCCTTCTTTTTTGTCTTTTCGCTTACTTTCAGGGGGTTATGATTTTGGCATGGATTTAGTATATATTAAGCGTTATGTTCGCAAACAATAAAATTTAAAGATATGGATAGAGAAATTCCGAAAGAAGTGCGTAATAAAGAACGCAATAAGAAAATCATCCGCTACGGTGCTATCGGCGTGGCAGGTATCGTAGTGGTCAGTGTACTCATTTCATTGATGCGTACGGGAGTGAAGGAGAAAGACCTTGTATTCTCCAAAGTAGGCAAGGGTACGATTGAAGTCAGTGTCAGTGCCTCCGGAAAAGTGGTTCCTGCATTCGAGGAAATTATAAATTCGCCTATTAATACCCGCATTTTGGAAGTGTACAGAAAAGGTGGTGATAGTGTGGATGTCGGTACCCCTATCCTGAAACTGGACTTACAGAGTGCCGAAACCGACTACAAAAAGATGCTGGATGAAGAGCAGATGCGCAGCTACAAGCTGAAACAGCTGAAACTTGACAACCAGACCAAGCTGACCGACCTTCAGATGAAAATCAAAGTCTCCGCCATGAAGCTGGACCGCATGAAGGTGGAACTGCGTAACGAGCAGTACCTTGATAGCCTCGGTTCGGGCACCACCGACAAAGTGCGCCAAGCCGAACTGAGCTACAATGTAGCACAACTGGAATACGAGCAATTACAGCAGCAGTATGCCAACGAGAAGGAAGTGCTGGCTGCAGAATACCAAGTGCAGGAACTGGATTTCAGCATGTTCCAAAAGACACTGGCCGAAACCAAACGTACGCTCGACGATGCGCAGGTGCGTTCGCCCCGGAAGGCCATCCTTACTTATATCAACAATCAGATTGGTGCCCAGGTTCCCGAAGGCTCACAGATTGCCGTCATCTCCGACTTGAGTCACTTCAAGGTGGAAGGCGAGATTGCCGATACTTACGGTGACCGTGTGGCTGCCGGCGGCAAGGCCATTGTGAAGATTGGCAGCGAAAAGCTGGAAGGTTCCGTAAGCAGTGTTACTCCGCTTTCAAAGAATGGCGTCATCTCCTTTACCGTGCAGTTGAATGAGGACAACAACCGCCGACTGCGTTCCGGTCTGAAAACCGACGTCTATGTGATGAATGCAGTGAAGGAAGACGTGATGCGCATAGCCAATGCCAGCTATTATGTGGGACGTGGGGAGTATGAACTTTTTGTACGGCGCAAGGTGCAGCTGGGCGATTCCAACTTTGAGTTTGTAGAAGTGGTCAGTGGCTTGCAACCGGGTGATGAAGTGGTGGTGAGCGATATGAGTAACTATAAGAACAAGAATAAGTTGAAGCTAAAATGATAAAGGTTTACTTGAAACAAGCCTGGGAGCTGTTGAAGCAGAATAAACTGTTCAGCATGCTCTACATTGTGGGTACGGGGCTGGCCATTGCCATGACAATGATTATGGCGGTGGTGTATTATGCGAAGATTGCGCCCGTCTATCCGGAGGCAAACCGCATGAATACGCTTTACCTCAGCAATTCAAAATTCACGCAGGGAAGCGGCAACAATACCAGGACCATGCAATGGGCTGTTTCCTACAAGGCACTGCAAGACTGGTTCTATCCCGTAGAGAATGCCCTTGTCGTTTCGGCCGAGCTGCATAATGATTTGTCGGAAAACAGTTATATACAGCCTGCCGACTGCAGCGGTGATTTTCCGGTTATGGTAAAGTTGACAGACCCTGCTTTTTTCAAGATATATTCTTTCCAATTCCTGGAAGGTAGTCCATTCACGGCATCCGACCTGGCAAGTGGCATTTCCACTGCTGTCATTACCGATGATTTGGCACGCCGCTTGTTCGGTACGACGGAAGAGGTCGTAGGACGCTCGTTCAGCCTGAACTATATCGACTATCGGGTTTGTGGGGTGGTGCGCAGTGCCAGTTACCTCACCTCTAAATCCTATGCACAGCTTTATATACCTTATACGGTGTCGCCCGATTACAGCACTCCCAAGTACGACCTTCCCTATCTGGGAGCTTTCAGTGCTACCTTTCTGGTGCAGGACAGTAAGCAGGGAGATGCTCTGCGGGCTGAGATAAAGGAAATCTGCCGCAAGGAGAATCTTATGCATCCCGATGAATGGAAAGTAGATTTCTGGGAGCAGCCCACCTCCCATCTGTTGAGTGTCTTCAAGACTTATGCAAGTATGGAGTTTGACCTTTGGGCCACAGTGCGCCACTTTCTGCTTGTCCTGCTCGTATTGCTGTTGGTGCCTGCCCTGAATCTGAGCGGCATGATATCGAGCCGTATGGAGGGACGTCTGGCAGAGATGGGTGTGCGGAAATCGTTTGGAGCCGGACGTAAGATACTGCTTTCACAAGTGATGTGGGAAAACCTGCTGCTGACCGCACTGGGCGGAGCATTGGGCTTGCTGCTGGCATGGCTGGCACTTTACGTGGGACGCGAGTGGATATTTACGGTATTCGACAGCTGGCCGAATATGGTACCCGAAGGAGTGGAGGTCCGCGTATCGGGTGAAATGCTGTTTGCTCCGCTGGTTTTTCTCGCCGCATTGGCGCTGTGCGTCGTGCTGAATCTGTTGTCGGCCCTTATACCGGCGTGGTATTCCTTGCGGAAACCGATTGTGAACTCACTGAATGAAAAACGATAAGACACGGGAGGTTGGTATGTTTAAGTTAATATGGAAGAATCTTTGGGCGCGCCGCCGCAAGAACGGATGGTTGTTGGCCGAATTGATATTGGTGAGTATCATCAGTTGGGTTGTATTGGACCCGGTGATTGTGGTCACGCACGATCGTAATATCCCGTTGGGCTATGATGCGGAGCGGCTTTGCCTCATTTCATTGGGCGCATTGCAGCCCCAGGCACCGGGATACGATGCCGAAGCGCAGGACTCTGCTACGTTGGTGGACAACTATTATAATTTGGTGCGTTATGTCAAGGACTTTGACGGTGTGGAATCGGCCACTCCCGTGCTGGGATTCTGTTATCCCAATTCTTCGGGAAGTTCGAATAGTCAATTGTTTGCCGAAGGGGATACGATTCCCTTATCTATTATGATGATACAATTTTTGCCTCATACGAACTTTTTCGATACGTATGGTTTCCGTTCCGGTAAGGGGCGGACACCCGGACAGCTGTCCGACTACGCCTATGCCCCGAATGACATTGTACTGACGGAGAATGCTGCCGAACAGTTGTTCCATACCAAAGACGCGCATGGCAAACGCTGTATAAGCAGAGACCATGGAGATACATGCCGGTTGTCGGTACGATAGGAGCCATGAAGATGTATAGCGAGTGGCGTCCCGTCCCCGTTGCATTTATGCCGATGCTTACCATCGATACAAGTTATATCCCTGAAAGTGCCCATATCCTGGTACGTCTCAAAGAGGGTGTCAGCATGGAGCGTTTTCTGCACGATTTCCGTCCTTGGATGGTGAAGGAGATGAGGCGGGGCAATCTGTTTGCTCGCAGTGTCCGTTCCTATGAGCAGATTATAACGGAGAGCGAAGCCAGCAATTCCACACCGATTTACCGCCGTAATCTGGCGATGGCGGCTTTCTTCCTGGTGAATCTTTGTCTGGGTGTCATCGGTACCTTCTGGTTGCAGACACGTACGAGGCGCGAGGAAGTGGGAGTGATGCTGTCGTTCGGAGCTACACGCAGCGACATTGTCCGCCTGCTGATGGGCGAAGGCACGGTATTGACCGTGGTCGCTTCACTGACTGGTTTTCTGCTCTATTTGCAATATGCACTGAAAGAAGGGCTGGCCAAAGGGCAGAATTGGGTGGAGAGCACAGAGAGCTATTGGGTGTCGGATTTCACCTCGCATTATCTGCTCGTGTCGCTCGTCATCTTTCTGATACTGCTGGTGGTAGTGTTGGTGGGAATCTATATCCCGGCGCGCAACATCAGCCGCATTCCACCTACGGAAGCCCTGCGTGACGAATAGATGAAAACGGACAAGGTGTTCATTTTCGGACACCTTACTGCATGTATAAATAGCAGATAATCAATAATAAACGATTTTGGCACAACTTTTGACCTCTTGAAACAGAAATTGTGCGGAATAGAAACAGAACAGAATAATAACAATTAAATACTTACCATTATGATTAAGTTAACTGGCATCAACAAGATTTATCGTACAAACGAGATTGAAACCGTGGCATTGGAAAATGTAAACCTCGAAGTGAACAAGGGAGAATTTCTCAGTATCATGGGACCTTCCGGTTGTGGAAAAAGCACTCTTGCCGGCTGCATCAACGGACTGAATCCATTTTCCAATCCGGGTGAATGTACCGGAGAGCTGACTGTAGACGGCGTCGATGCGCCAAAAAGCAGCATTTTCGAGCTGTCTGCCCATGTTGGTACTGTATTACAGGACCCGGACGGACAGTTTATCGGTGTGATCGGACACACCGGAAGCGGAAAGTCTACA
>OLRG01001669.1_pt1 | contig 17378 bp, 13 predicted proteins | sample 1672331 | NCBI WGS metagenome assembly OLRG01 (sample SAMEA3136672, study PRJEB25190) | human gut metagenome
TTTGTCCGTGAAGGAGCAGGAATTTGTGGAGGCGGCCAGAGCCAACGGTGCATCGGATTTCCACATTATCTTTCACCATATTTTGCCCAACTGTCTGGCACCCATTATTGTACAGATCACCATGGGTGTGGCAAAGGCAATTCTGGAGGCATCTGCACTGAGCTTTATTGGCTTGGGGGTTCAGCCGCCTTCGGCAGAATGGGGGGCTATGCTGTCGGCGGGCCGTTCCTATATTCGGCGGGCATGGTGGATCGTTACATTCCCGGGCTTGGCACTGGCAATGCTGATTTTTGGCCTGAACCTCTTTGGGGATGGCCTGCGGGATGCGCTTGACCCTCGACTGAAAACCTGAAAGGAGCCTGATTATGAGCAAGGAGTTTCTATCAGTACAGAACCTGTCGGTGGAGTTTGCCAAGGGAAAGCGCGTGGTGCAGGCGGTAAACGGACTGTCCTTTACGCTGGCGAAGGGAGAGACCCTTGGCCTTGTGGGAGAGACCGGAGCGGGAAAAACGACTACGGCGCTGAGTATCATGAATCTGGTTCCGGGGCCGGCTGGACGTATCGTTTCCGGCGAGATCCTGTTGGATGGCGAAAATGTTCTTAAAATGTCAAAATCCAAGCTTCGCAAGATGCGGGGACGGGATGTTTCCATGGTGTTTCAGGATCCTATGACGGCGCTCAATCCGGTGATGACAGTGGGAGATCAGATTACAGAGATGATCCGGCTTCACAGCGAATGCAAGGCCTCGGAGGCAGTGGTTCGTGCCCAGCAAATGCTGGAAACCGTTGGAATTGGAGCGAACCGCTTCCGTGAGTATCCCCATCAGTTTTCCGGCGGAATGAAGCAGCGGGTCGTGATTGCAATCGCATTGGCGTGCAACCCCAAACTGCTGATTGCGGATGAGCCTACCACTGCGCTGGATGTGACCATTCAGGCCCAGGTGTTGGAGCTGATGGCAGATTTGAAGCGAGAATTCGAGACCTCCATGATCCTCATCACCCACGATTTGGGCGTGGTGGCGCAGGTCTGCGATAAAGTGGCCATTATGTACGCCGGAGAGATCGTAGAATATGGCACCCTGGAGGATATCTTTGAGCATACGGCGCACCCGTATACCAGAGGACTGTTTGGCTCCATTCCGGATCTGGATCATGACACAGAACGTCTCCGGCCCATTGCGGGATTGATGCCGGATCCGACCCAACTGCCATTGGGGTGCTCCTTTGGCCCCAGATGTCCCCAATGCTGCCAGCAATGTCAGCTGGAGAATCCACCACTGAGGGAGATCCAGCCGGGGCATATGGTCAAGTGCTTCTGCACGGAAGCAGATGGAAAGGGGGAGGCGTAATGGCGGAGCTTTTGCGGGTGGAGCATCTGAAAAAGTATTTTAATACGCCAAGTGGCGTATTGCATGCGGTGGACGACATCGATTTTACACTAGATGAGGGAAAAACCCTGGGGATTGTTGGAGAGTCCGGCTGCGGGAAGTCTACTATGGGGCGTGTCCTGCTGCATTTGTTGGAGCCAACAGATGGAACAATCACCTTTGATGGACGTGATATTTCCAAGCCGGATGCCCATACCCTCAAGCAGCTGCGGAAAGAAATGCAAATGATCTTTCAGGATCCCTATTCTTCGATCAATCCCAGAATGACGGTCAGTGAGATCATTGGTGAGCCGCTGAAAATCCATAAGCTCTGTAAGGACAAGGCGGAGTATAACCGGAAGGTGGCAGAGCTCATGGACATCGTAGGGCTGGCAGGACGGCTGTATAACACCTATCCCCATGAGCTGGACGGCGGGCGGCGTCAGCGCATCGGAATTGCCAGAGCGCTTTCGGTGGATCCCAGATTTATCGTCTGTGATGAGCCGGTTTCGGCTCTGGACGTTTCGATTCAGGCACAGATCCTGAATCTGCTGCAGGATCTTCAAAAAGAACGTCATCTGACCTATATTTTTATCACCCATGACCTTTCTGTGGTGAAGCATATCTCCAATGAGATCGGTGTCATGTATGTGGGACAGATGGTGGAGAAATGCAGTGCAGGTGAGCTGTTCCGCAACCAGCTTCACCCATATACCAAGGCACTGCTGTCAGCGATACCAAGACCGGAGATCCGGAAGAAGACAAAACGTATTCTGCTGAAAGGAGAGATTTCGTCGCCCATTGACCCGGAGAATCGCTGCCGATTCTGTACGCGCTGCCTCTATGCACAGGAAAAATGCATGCGGCAGTGCCCTGAGCTGGAGAATGCCGGTAATGGTCACTGGGTGGCCTGCCACTATTATCGGGAGATCCAGGCGGGCACGTTGCAGCCGGCGGAGTAAGCCATGGAATATGTAAATCAGTTGGAGTATGAAGCACTCCCCTATCCCACCACCCTGAGCCCGGATGCGGAACGCCCGCAGCAGCCCTATCCCACTGCAGCGAGGGCGGGATGCGGACTGGCGTGCCTTTGCATGCTGGGAGATGCGCTGGGCGGAGAAAAGCTGACCATGGAAAAGTGCGTGAAGTTATCGGTGGTCTATGGTGCCAACCGTGATGGAACGGATATGCAGAAGCTGGGCCCAATCATGGCGGAACGATGGAATCTTGATTATCGGGAAAGCTCTGATCCAGAGGAACTGCGGCAATGTCTGGGCAGCGGCGGCATGGCGATCCTCAACGCTGGCCGGGTACATGGCCTGTTTTCGGAAGGCGGACATTTTTTGCTGGCTGCAGTGGAGCGGGACGAGAGAATTTGGATTTTAGACCCATCCTACAGGGAAGAGAAATATGCAGAACCCCATCGCAGAGATGCCGTGGAGATAGAATATCCCTATGTAATTGCATCGCTTGCCGATGTGGTGCGGGAGACGCAAAACCGAAGTCCATCCTACTATTTGTTCACAAAACAATTGTATGAAACCGTACCCAAATAAAATATCGAAAGGCCGCTGATTTCAAAGGGAATCGGCGGCCTTTTGTGCGGTGTGATAAAAGTCAGGTGCAGCGTGGGCCGCCGGAACCGGCATGATCCGTGTTTCCATAAACAGCGCCATAAAACATTCCCCGGTTTGTTTAATTTCTGTTTATGAGAAAACCCGTCCGGTATGCTATAATAATACCAAAGGAATAAACCCTTTTTCGGTTTAGCGGAAGGCGCAAGAGCCTGGGGATGCTTTGCCCGGGATTCCTGCGCATGAGCAGAGCCATTTGGCTTTGTAAGCTTTTGATTTCAAAGCTTACGGCTTTGTTCAGTCCGCATTATCATATAAAAACAACATTGCGGCGTTAACGCAAAGGGGAGGTTCTGCCCAATGACCCTAAAAAACGACTGGCGCATCGATCCTCTGCGGTGGCGACAGCAACAACATCTTTGATCACACGAAAATGTACGCACCGGATGTTGCCTATAAGGTGGCCAATGAGCTGTCCGGCGGCGCATTTATCGGCGGCTCGGAGATCACCGGCGGACGATTTGGCGTTATGTGGCAGGGCAATCAGGGGGGACTGCTAAACGTAGAGGATTCGACCATCCGTTCGGGGCGCACGACCTTTATTGCCCGGGGCTGCTATCCCCAAATTTAGTGCAAAAATGCAGTGCTTCAGCCAGGAAACCGGGTAATTTTACAGATGTTCGACTCGGATGATCCGGGAGGCGGAAAGCCGGAGGTGGCAGTGGATACGGAAACACCCGTAAAGGATCCTGCCCATGACGTTACCTGTCCCCAGTATCATCCGGTATCGATCTGGGGCTTCCGGCAGGAGCACTGGTGCACGGACCTTCAGGCCAGCTTTAAGGATATGACCATCATTGGCGATTTCTATAACGGCATTACCAATGCCGCAAAGCCCAAACTCCCGCCTATGGCGGCGCCCAAGGGCGGTCCCGGAGAGAAACCCGATACACCGGCGCCTGACGGGAAGCCCGCAGGTATGCCGCCCATGGCAGGGAAAAGCTATCCCATCAACATGGTACTGGAATTTGACCATGTGGAGCTGGAGAGCGTGATCTCTGCATCCCGGGCACAGCATTCCGTGAAGACCATTTCCGGGGAAAATCGGAAGGAGATCTATCAGGTGTATGACACGCCCTGCCCGGTTGTGAATAACGGTGTAATCGTGACGCTGAAAAATGGCAGCAGCTGGACCGTAATTGGAAAGAGCTATCTTTCGGCGCTGCACGTGGATGAAACGTCTGAAATCCGTACACCGGACGGCTGTGATGTAAAGCTTGTGGTAGATGGTGTGGAGATTCCGTACAAACTAGGAGATTATACCGGCGATATATTGGTCTCGGCATATCAAATCGAGACACCTGCCATGTTTTAATGGATAGGATCAAATCCTGTAAGGGGCTGCCTCATGTTCCTTTTGAGGCAGCCCCTTTTTGACGATATAGCGCCCGGGACGGTTGGGGAATAGTAATTCCTCTGAAGCACGTCTCGGGCGTTTTTTTATTCGTCACGGCTGCTGTTGCGGCGGATTTTTACCGGTTCAGCATTTTCGATACTGAGAGTACGACAGGAGGATGTTACACTTATTGCGTGAAAATCCATAAAGAACAGTTGCAAACCTGATAGCAGGTTTGCAGGATTGCAGATCGGAGGAACAATGAGAAAAATATATGGGTATGTTCGAGTGAGCAGCCGGGATCAGAATGAAGATCGACAGATGATTGCGCTGAAGGAGTTCTCCATTTCGGAGAAAAACATATTTGTGGACAGACAGTCTGGTAAGAATTTTGATCGTCCGGAGTATCGGAAATTATTCAGAAAAATGAAAAAAAGACGATCTGCTCTACATTAAGAGCATTGATCGTCTGGGCCGAAATTACAAGGAAATCCTGGAGCAGTGGCGTATCCTCACAAAAGAAAAGGGCGTTGATATCGTCGTGCTGGATATGCCGCGCTTAGATACCAGGCGGGGAAAAGACCTGACGGGAACATTCCTCAGTGATATTGTGCTTCAGGTGCTGTCCTTTGTGGCGGGGAATGAACGGAGCAATATCCGGCAAAGACAGTCGGAGGGAATTGCAGCGGCAAAGGCCAATGGAATTCGCTTTGGCAGGCCGCCGAAGCCGCTGCCGGAGAACTTCCATGAAATCTATCAGCGGTGGAAAGGAGGAAAGATTACCGGAGTGGAGGCTGCAAAACAGTGCGGTATGCCAATGTCGACCTTCCGCTATCGAGCGGAAATTTACGAAAAGGCGAAGTTATCGCAAGACCGCTGATTTTTCAAAAAGGTGTACATTACTAAAAACACTATTTTCTAACTCTAACTTGTTAAGAATATCATAGAAAAGTCATAATTGCAAGGGGTTTACATAAATTTGAAGGCAAATTTTACCTGCAAAAATGCGTATCCCCAAAGTACACCCGTTCAAAGTTCATTCCATTTCTTACCAGAGACTGCGTTCCCGCATTCCTTGCAGATGGGAAACGTCCCGCCAGACTTGCGGGTGTTCTCGAAAGATGACATTACCGATCCCACCCTTTTTCCGGACTGATGGTCCGATTGAAAATAGTTCGCACCGAGGTAAGCTTGTTTGGCAGTCTATCAATCGGAGCAAATACCGCCATACCATCGGTCAGGCTATGTTCTTCGATGAACCGAAAATCCGCCAGAAGCGCTTCCCGCACGGCGATGGTTAGGTAGATCCTCCGGTAGAAGAAGGCGTGAAGATATGCTTCCGTGGCCGAACCCGCATGGATAAAAAAGTTATCATAGACTAATTTCTGCCGTTTTGAAAAGCCGCATCATTGCGGCGGTTTTGTTGATGGAAATACGTTCTGACAGGCTTTCCACCTCGTAGCGGCAGCCTGTGTTGGGCTCCGAGCGCATCTGTAAAATGCCAATACGCATGCGCACAGACGGCTACCGTTGTTTCAGCCATACAATAGCAAAGATCCTTACTTCTGACAAGATTCCGACTGTAAATGTCAATGAATCTTTGAGCCATCAGTGTGACCTGCGGAATTTCGGGTCAAGGACGCTTTGTGCTGCGTTCGGATAGCATATGCGGCAATATGATGCAACAGTTTTTCCCAATGGGCAGACTATAAGAGTGTCAGCAGCTGATAGAAAAAAGAAAGGAGGGGTGCGGGATGACGGCTAGCAAATAGCGTGATCTTTATATAGAAACAGCACAGCTGATCAATATCGCCAAGTCAGTCTTCTAAAGCGGATTGCCTCCATTTTGTATGGAACTACGGTATCGTAATGGTGCGAGAGAATAACATGAGATTCCATAAAGCCTTACCGTCCTCTTGCACTTCCAAGGAATCCATGCTAAGATGAGGCCACTCCAACTGGAATTTTATGCGTGTCATTCCCTGCCTTTGTGCGCTGTATCTGCGGTTGCGTTTTGCAAGCGTATGTGCAGGCATTGGAGTGCAGTTGGAAGGTATTACGGAAATAACTTGCGCAAATTCGGATGCGGTGATGGAGTGGGGATATGGGAGGCTTCTGCATACCGCTTGTGGATCAACGGACCAAATGACGCAGGATGGGGGCAGACTGCGTTTGGCAGAAGTGCTGGATGCGGAGAGCTGCTGTTAGGAGGATACTATATGATTTATGTGACCGGTGATACCCATGGCAATCAGGACCGCTGGCTCAACCAGATCCATCCGGCGCTTTCTGCCGGTGACATCATCATCATTGCGGGAGATTTCGGAGTGGGATTCTGGAATGGCCGCCATTTCAGCGAGGAAACCTTTTATGACTGGCTGGAGCAGCAGAATTACACAGTGCTGTTCGTGGATGGGAACCACTGCGATTTCGACAAGCTCCAGCGATATCCCACTGCAAAATGGTGCGGCGGAAAGGTGCATCAGCTTCGTGGAAACCTCCTGCATTTGATGCGAGGGGAAATATACCGGTTGGAAGCACCCGGCTATGAAGGGAAAAAGCTGTTTACCTTTGGCGGTGGGTATTCTCTGGATAAAGCCCTCAGAATTTCGGGAGAAAGCTGGTGGCCGCAGGAAATGCCAACGGAGGCAGAATATGCCCATGGACGTGAAACACTGGCGCAAAACGGAAATCGAGTGGATTACATCATCACCCATACTGCACCCTATGAGACGATCCTACAGATGCAGCACAACCCGAAAATAAATGTGAAGCGGGCAGCCGTAGAAGAGATCGTGATGAACAAGTTTCTCAGTGAAATTGCGAAGGCAACAGAGTATAACCGCTGGTATTTTGGGCACTTCCATCAGGATGTGAAGCCCCCACTTTGGCGGGAGCAATACCCGGTATTTTGGGAAATTCGTGAATTGGATTCCGCAGGAATACTGTGATAAGGCAACGGATGATGCTGTCTCCCACGGCTATGAGGGCGTAAATCTACTGAATGCCAGTGGCGAATGTGCCGGTCAGTCCGTACCGCATTTGCATATTCACATTATTCCACGAAAAAAGCAGGACGGAATTGACGCATGGCCCGAATTTAGGGGCGCAACTCAGTTGCTGGAAACTATTTATGAGAAAATAAAAATGTTGGATTAAGGCAGACAAAAATCCCTGATGGAAGCCGCAGAAAACTGGGCAAAGGAGATCGGTGCCAAGGGCGTTCGATTGAATTCCGGCGTCAGCCGAACTGAAGCCCACGCTTTTTATCGGCATATTGGCTACACATCGGAAAAACAGCAGATTCGTTTTTTGAAGGAATTCTGAAAGGATCATAAGTGACAGGCTTTGTGTTGAAAGGGAAGAGGTAAATATGGCTCGTGAAGAAAAAACAATTCTGACCAATATGTGTATGGTCTACGATGATAAAGGAAATGTTCTGGTAGAGGATCGCTGTAAGTCGGATTGGCCGGGCATCACCTTCCCTGGCGGTCATGTGGAGCATGGGGAGTCCTTTGTGGCTTCGGTAATTCGTGAGGTCAAGGAGGAAACCGGGCTGGATATTCAAACGCCCATCCTCTGCGGAATCAAGCAGTGGTATGCCAAGGAAGATGTGCGGTATGTGGTTCTGTTTTTCAAGGCCAATCGCTTTTCCGGCACAATCCGTCCCTCAGACGAAGGTGAAGTGTACTGGATACCAAAAGAGCAGCTGCCGGAGTGTAAGCTGGCAAGCGATATGGACGAAATGCTTGAGATTTTCGAAGCCGACGACCTGACCGAGTTTTATTACTACTACAATGAGGACGGTAGCTGGGGACATAAAGTGCTATAAGCGCAGGACGATGGAAAACGGAGCGATTTTATGAGTGTAATCAGTGTAGCAAGCACAGCGTCTGCGTGGCGTGGCTATGAATACTTCGAAGCCGGGGCTGTGAAGCAGCTTGAAAAGACGGATGGCGGATTGCTGATCGGAAAGGTATCGGGAAGTGGAAAAAATATCTATGATGTTGCGGTTGACCTTGCCCATCCGAAAAGATCCAGCTGTACCTGTCCACACGCTGCCGGCAGACGGATCGTATGCAAGCATATGGTGGCTGCCTATTTTACAGCTTTTCCACTGGAGGCAGAGCAGTATATTGCCGAGCTCCGGGAAGCTGAGGACGAACAGGCAGAATACGAAGAACAGGTGATCCAGTGTGTTCTAAAAATGAAGAAAACAGAGCTTCAGGAGACAATACTGCAAATACTATTTGATGGTCCGGAGTGGCAGTATGAGAAATTTATTGAGGAATATGTCGATGTTACACCCTCACAAAACTGAACACGCAGGTTGAAATTAGCAAGTGGAAATACGTTTTTTACTTTATGAAGCATATATGGCCTCTTTGCACTAGAAGCGGCGTTTCCAGAGCTCCGGGAAGTTTGACGAGTGCAATCCCGCCGCCCATTTACCCTTGCCGGGATTCTGGCGCGTGCTGCCCTATTATTACCTCGATGACCATCTGGTTGTATCATCCATATGCCTCGGAAGAAATATAACAGCCCGATAGAATGGAAGACCAAGCTGGCGACGTACGGCATCAACTGTCCAAGTGCACCAGTCCGCTCTGGGAGATCTGCTGGATCAGACCGCTGATCTCTTCCTGGGCATGCTCTAAACGCATGCAGACTATTTCTGCATGGGCCTCCGGAAATGGAACCGGCCAGTAGCGGAGATTCGGTGCCTCATGCCCTTCGATCACCTTTGTCAGCAGCGCAAATCCCTCGCCCAACTCCAGCCGCACCATCAGGGTACTGATATCCGGGCAGGCCACAGCCTTGGCGAACGGAATTTTTCGGCCCCATTGCTCAATGCCGGAGAGCATATTATCGTTGGGAAGGGTCAGCTGGGTGTGGGCGGCCAAGTCCGAAAGGGAAATGGTTTCTTTTTTTGCCAAAGGGTGCCGGGCGGAGTAGACCACCTGAAACTGCTTTTGCTGCAAGACGGTGGTGTGGATACCGGGCCAGAACCGCCAATCATTGGAGGTCGTGATGCAGAGATCCAGCCGCTGGTCTAACAGCTGATTCCGCAGCGCAACAAAATCCAACAGCCGTATATCCAGTGCCAGCTCCGGGCAATGCTGCATGAGAAAGTCGGTTATGGGCAGAATGATATCTTTTCGGGACAGTGAGGAGAGGAAACCAACTCGAAGCAGGGATTTTCCGGAGCTGCTGAGTTCTCTGGCCTTACGAATGTCGCTGCGGATCTGCCGATTGATCTGCGTAAAGGAATCCCGCAGAAGACTTCCGGCTGGGGTCAATGTTACCTGCCGTGTGGTACGGTAGAAGAGCCGGAGACCCAATTCCTGTTCCAGAGATGCGATCTGCTTGGTGACTGCCTGCTGGCTGATATAGAGATTCCGGGCGGCCGAGGAAAAGCTCAGACAGTTTGCCACCTCTAAAAATGTTTGAATGCGCTGCTGCAGCATCATGAATACCTCCCTATATTCCTATCAGCTTGATAGGAATATACAATTTAATAGGGTGAATAAACCATATAATCATCATATAATAACAAATAAAAATTGTAAATAAGAAAAAGCATTGTTTCTCTTTCCGGGACGCCCTCGTTATAATGGAATTACAGATTATAAATTAGGAGGAAAAAACGATGATCCATCTCGGAAAAGACGTAAAGCTCAATGTCTGTCCCATTCTGGTAACGCTGCACCATGATTATGTGTTTGAGGGACCCTGCCGCATGGGCAAGGACTTCGAGCTGACCAAGGAATTTGACGACATGGCAAATGCAGAGCTGATTAAGGGTGCCCATGAGGAACTGGCGGAAAACCTCACCAGCCCGCATTTTAATGTCATGGAGCCCATCTGGATCGACCGGAATGAGGAATTCCTCGTGACCCCTGAGATTCTGGACAAAATGCTCCGGGGCAAGGATGATGTGGATATTTACATGATCGGGCCCATGGGGCGACTTTCCGATTTGGTGATCGACTTTGTGCAGAAGGCGAAAAAGCCCATCATCACCATCCCGGGCCCCCAGTGTATGCAGACCATTCTGATCGCATCTACCCGCGCCAGAGGTCTGGAGAGCTATGCCTACCGCACATGGAAGGAGACGCTGGATTTCCTGGAGGTGCTGCGGGTGAAGAAGATGCTGCGGGAGACTCGCGTGCTCTGCGCCGCGCGGTTTGGGACAGCTCGTTCCGTCAGTGATATGGGCAACTTTGTCAGTCTGGAGCAGGTGACAGATGTGCTGGGCACGCAGTTTACCTTCGTCAATCTCCATGAGCTGATTGACCAGACCCACGTTGGAAAGTCCGGCGAAAACTATACCCTGCCCGGACGTGCGGCACTGAATCCCACTGAGGATGATGTCAAGGAAATGGAGGCACTGGCAGACGACCTCATGGGTCATGCGGTGGAATGCGACATGGAGCGGAAGGAAGTCCTGAGCTCTGAGCGGTTCTATGTTACCGTAAAGAAAATGCTGGATTATTACGGCTGCAATGCCTTTGCTGCCCCCTGCCCCGATGCCTGCGCCACCCGGCGGCTGAATCAGGAGCGGATGACTTTCTGCCTCACCCACTCTCTGCTGGGCGAGATGGGCATACCTTCTGCATGCGAATACGATATTCCCGCCTGCCTGTCCATTGCCATTCTCTCCTGTCTGGCGGACAAGCCTGCTTATATGGGAAATACCACCCACGATGCCAAAGCCATTGCTACCGGTCGATACGGCCTGTCTCCCTTCTTCCATACGGACATCAATGATTCCTGTATGGATGTGGTGAAGGCCGATCCTGACAATGTAATTCTTACATGGCACGCCGTTCCACGGCGGAATATGCAGGGGTGGGATGCGCCCAAAGCGCCTTATGCCATCCGGCCCTTTGCTGCCAGCGGTTTCGGCGTGACCATCCGCTACGACTTCAACCGGGATGTGGGGCAGGAAATCACCATGTGCCGGATTTCTCCCGACTGCAAGACCCTGTTTGTTGCCAAGGGTGAGATTGTTGGCGGTGTAGGCTTTGGCGATTACTCCTGCTCCGAGGGTGTGTTCTTCCGGGTCAAGGACGGCAACGACTTCTTCCAGAAGCAGCTGGAGGTAGGCAACCATGTTCCGCTGGTCTATGGTGACTGCTTCGATCAGGTTTGCGCACTGGGCAAGCATCTGGGCCTCAAGGTCATTACGGCATAATGGAAAAACGGGAAGCAATTTTGGCACGGCTCCATGCTGCGGCCCAGCGGCTTCCACAGTATGAAAGCAGATATCAAAGTCTGGGCCAGCGGGATTATGATCATATCTACCCGCTGGTCCGGGGATATATTCTGGACCGCTTCCTGCTGACAGAGGAGATGTGCCCCGGTGAAAAGCTGCTGGATCTGGCGGATGTCAGTCTGCGGTATATGCTTGCGCTGAAGCGCATGGGCATTGATCCGGGGCAGATTTCCCGTTCCTGCTCCGGGGCCAGCTCCGTGATCTCCAAAAAGGTGCTGCTGATGAAGGCAGTGCAGGAGGTATTTCATGTTTCCATGACGCCGGCGGAATTTGCAGAGATCAGTACCGTTTCGGAGCTGGCGGCGTTTATCTGCGGCCATCAGCAGACGGACGCGGCACAGGAACCGGTGGTGCAGGTGAAGCACAGGGAGAAGGTGAAGCAGTCCTTTGATGTGCAGCGGATTCGTCGGGATTTTCCCGCCCTGTCTCAGGCCATCCACGGCCACCCGCTTATATATCTGGACAATGCCGCAACCATGCAGATGCCGCTGCAGGTTATGGAGGCAGTGCGGAACGTGGAACTGCTGCGGGGCAACGTCCACCGGGGCATCCACACGCTGTCCAGCCGGTGTACCGATGCCTATGAGCAGGCAAGATCCGTCTGTGCCCGATTCTTCGGAACAGAGCCGGGACATATCACCTTTACCTCCGGCACCACAGATGGCATTAACCGGTTGGCCTTGGCCTTCCGGGACAGACCGGGCGGCATTGTGGCCACAGAGCTGGAGCATCATTCCAACCTTGTGCCTTGGCAGCAGATGTGTCAAAAGACAGGGCGGACATTTCGGGTTTGTCCCATTTTGGCGGATGGCACATTGAATCTTGATGCTTTGGATGCCATGCTTGAAGAGAAAACCGCACTGCTTGCCATCAGCCAGTGCTCCAATGTGTTGGGAATGCCGATTCCGCTGGAACAGATCATTCCGCTGGCCCATAGCCGGGGAATTCCGGTGCTGGTGGATGGAGCGCAGGGGGCCTGCCATATGCCGGTGGATCTAAAAGCACTGGACTGTGATTATTATGTCTGCTCCGGGCACAAGCTGGGTGCGCCCTTTGGCATCGGCCAGCTCTATTGCAAAAATACACTGCCGCCGATGGTATATGGCGGCGGCATGGTCTCACGGGTAACGGCAGCAGAGACCACATTCCTTCCTACCTTGGAGGCCGGGACCCCTGACGTTTCCGGTGCAGTGGGATTGGCGGCGGCACTGGAGTACCGGATGCAGCTGCCCGATGGCTGGCAAACCCATGAATCGGCCCTGCTGTGCCATGCGGAAACGCTGCTTCGTGAGATCCCGGATATCCATTTTCTCGGCAGCGGTACCAGAGTGGGCTGCCTGTCCTTCACGGTGGACGGGACGGATGCCTTTGCGCTTGCCGCATCTCTGGATCAGCTGGGCATTATGCTGCGCTCCGGGGATCACTGCGCACAGATCCTTCACCGAAAGCTGGGAATCCCCTACAGTCTTCGGCTTTCTCCGGCGTTTTACAATACATTTGAGGAAATAGAAATTCTGGCAGAAGCCATCCAAACCGTACGAAAATAAAATGACTCCGCAGCAGGCTGGCTTATGCCATGCCGGCTGCGGAGTTTTTGCCTTTTTCATTATAAGTGGTTCTACCCCAACTATTGACGTAGAACCCAAAGATAGCCGATATTTCTGCGGATAACTCGCTGTTCCGCTCTTGAACCTTGTCTTTCTTGCTGATTTCATAGTAGTAGGTCGATCTGGAAATGCCGACTGCCTTCAGCAAATGTTTCAGGGCATATCCTTTTTCTCGGAGCCTTTTGATGACCGCTGCTTTTTCGCCTTGCGTTCCTCGGCCCATTTTTCCCGTCTCAAGGCGATCCGTTTTTTATGACGTCGTTCTCCACCTTCAAATATTCGTTTTCTGCTCTGAGCCGGATTAGTTCTTCTCACTCAGATGGTGTCAACTCTGCCGGTACAGCTTTCTTTTTCATGGGAGCCTCCTTGGGTGGCCGTCCTTTTCGTTGTGCGGCCAATCCCTCATACCCCTTTAAAGAAGCGCAAAGCAGCCCATTCACTGCGTCATACTCTGGCAAGCAGCCTTTTGTATGATGGCACAACGCTTATGACAATTTCCAACATTCTTGGGCACAACAGCCCCAAACCGACCTCCGTATACACCCAAGTAGACCTTCCGGCCTTACGTATTACGAAATTGCCGCAGCAAGGCCCACAGTATTGCTTCCGGTTAAGGGAAATACTGTGAGCTTTGTGATAGAGCAGGAAGTGTGCAGCAGGATACTGCAAGCCGATTTCTCGGATGATATCGGTATATTACACACTTTCTTCCGTATAATATTGCGCCTGAGCGGTCCAGAGTGCGTAATACTGCCCATTCGGATCCGCCAGCAGCTGGGAATGCGTACCGTATTGTACCAGCTCCCCTTCATGGAATACGGCAATTTCATCGCAGAAACGACAAGAGGAAAGCCGATGAGAAATATACACCGCTGTTTTGCTTCCAACCATATCGTTGAATCGAGTATAGATTTCATATTCTGCCAGGGGATCTAAAGCGGCGGTGGGTTCATCCAAGATCATAAAGGGGGCATCTTTATAGAGCGCTCTTGCCAATGCGATTTTTTGCGCTTCTCCGCCGGACATGGTAACGCCGCCCTGATCGAAGTCCTGATTCAGATAGGTATCCAATCCTTTGGGCAACTGGGAAAGCCGCTGCCCAAAGCCAGCTTGCTTCAGGCACCGCTGGGCCTTGCTGCGGTCATAGTTCCGACTGGATGCCACATTTTCCCCAAGCGTAAAAGAAAATAGCTGAAAATCCTGAAATACCACGGAAAACAGGGACATATATTCATCATAGTCATACTTTTGAATATTGATGCCGTTTAGGAGAATTTCTCCTTCTGTGGGGTCGTACAGGCGGCAAAGCAGCTTAATCATAGTGGATTTTCCGCTGCCGTTCATGCCTACCACCGCCAGCTTTGTTCCCAGCTTGAAGCGAAAGCTCAGATGCTTCAGCGCATCGGTTTCGGTACCGGGATAGCGGAAGGACACGTTCCGGAACTCAACCTCAAATTCATTGTCATCCCGCTTTTCCACAGGGATAGTTCCCATATATTTTTTGTTTTCGATGTCCAGAAAGGAATAGGTCAGCTCCAGATATTTTGCATTCCGAATGAGGGTAGTCGAGCTGATTGCCAGCTTCCGTACAGACTCTGAAAACTGCCCGATGGCGCCAACATACTGAACCACAAAGCCAATGGGGAACGCGGCACCAAGGGCCTTCAGGGCCACATAGATGTAGCAAAGCCCATAACAGATGCTCCCGGATAGCTGGCTGATGCCTTCACATCTTCCGCGGACCCTTGCTGTGGCCGTTTCCACCTCCCAGTCCTCTTTTTGGCTCTGCTCCAGCGCAGCTTGAATGCCACAGTCCATGTGATAGAGCCGGATATCCATACCTGCTTTGGTCAGGCCGGGGAGGCGAAACCCATAATAGCACCAAATGCGGTTGCCCTTCTTGACGTGTTCCATGGCGGTCATTCCGCAGACGCACGCTGTAGAAATTGCGGTCATTCGTATGGATACAAATGCGGCTGCAAAAATCAGGCCCAGAAGCACCACTACGCACAGAGGAGCGTTCAGCCATTGCATGGAGGATCCAGGATTGACGCTGCTTTGAAACAGAGAAACTGTCATAGCAACGGAAGCAAGAATTCCCGTCAACGCAGAGATAATTCCATTGATCTCCCACAAGGGGCGGTTCAGGCCAAAGCTGTTATAGTTGTCGTTCTGGTCGATCTGGGAACGAAGCTCGTGAATCCTAGCGTCCTCCACATCCTCAAAATCCATAGACTGCATTTTCTCCGCATACAGATGCTCGGTTCTATGCCAAAAGGTGAGCTGGTTTGCATCTTTCCAATGCTCGGCTATGCTGGTGAGCAGCCGGATCAAAAGCCCGGTGCAGGCGGCGCAGACTGCCCAGAACACCAGCTTTTCTGGACGGCATTGCCCGGCCAGCTCACTGAGCAGACGTGCAGAAAACCAGATGGTTGCAAAGGGGCTGAGGGTGCTGATGATGCCGTAACATCCATTGCTGAGAAAGAATTTGCGGTTGATCCTCCACTGAATTTCAAAGGCTCTGCGGGTAAGCGCAAGGCATTTCCGGATTCCCAACGGTGTGTTATTCGTCATGTTCCGCACCTCCTTTCGGCTGTTCTTTGTAATACTGGCTTTGGACGGAAAACAGGTCATAATACTTGCCGTGAAGGGCCAACAGCTCTGCATGAGAGCCTGCTTCTGCAATGGCCCCATTCTCCAGATACAGAATCCTGTCACAGAACCGTGTGCTGGACAGCCGATGGGAGATATACACAGAGGTTCGTTCCCGGGTCATCTCATGGTACTTCTGATACATCTGATGCTCCGCAATGGGGTCCAGTGCTGCGGTGGGCTCATCCAGAATGACCATGGGCGATTTCTTATACAGCGCACGGGCAAGGATCAGCCTCTGGGTCTCGCCTCCGGACAGCTCCACAGCATCCTCGTTGACATCACGAACCAGCAGGGAGTGGACCCCCTGTGGAAGGGTGTCAATCTTCCCGGTCAAATCTGCAAGGGCAAGACATTCCGAAACCCGGTCAAAGTCGGTGTTCTCAAGGGTATCACAGGAAATTGCCTCCGCAATGGTCAGAGGCGGGAGATAGAAATCCTGAAACACCACGGAAAACAGCCGGTAGTATTCCTGACGGTCAAAGTCCTTCACGTTGATCCCATTGCAAAAAACTGCGCCCTCCGTGGGATCTAACAGGCCGCAGATCAGCTTGACCAGCGTGGTTTTACCAGCGCCATTGAGGCCGACGATGGCCAGCTTTTCACCGGGATGGATCGTCAGGTTCAGGTGGGAAATTGCATCCACTTCGGCACCGGGATAGCGATAACTGACATCCTGCAATGTGATTTCCACAGGACGATTCATGTGGGTCTGGGCTGTCTCACCGCTGCCATGGCGGAACACGTCTGGTTTTTCCAACATGGCACGGAAATCACAGATCTGATTGCTGTAACGGGACAGCATACTGAGCTGATTGGCTGCATCCAGCACCCATGTGGAGAATCCGGCAAGGGCTGCGAAGTACAGCACAAAATCCGATGCGAGAATTTGTCCATGCAGAACAAGATCAATCAGGTATGCGTAGGCAATCCCCTCCCTGCACAGAGTCAGGATGCTGTCCAGTAGATCCGCCTTCCACAGGGGCTTTTCGTGCCGCAGCTGCCAGTCCTCACAAAGGCGGATATGGATATCAAAAATCTCTCGGAACCAGTTCCCCATGGAGAAAATGCGAATATCCTTTCCATAGTGGTAATCTCCCGACTTGTCGTTGAGGTAATAGGGCTTCGAGGCATATTTCACCCATTCAGATGTATCCACATGGCGCTGGCGCATAATTCGATCTCGAACAAGAAAAGAAATCACGGCGCATCCAGCCGCCAGCAAAGCAATCCACCAACCAACCTGAAAGAGAATTGCGGCATAAGTGAAGATACCAAGTCCGCCGGTCAGGGCCTTTATGAGGGCCGGCCAGACTGCTTCCAGAGCAGAGCTGTTGTTCCCTGTGGGTTCATAGGCCTTTTTCTTGATCTCCTGATAGGCGGCGGTATCGAATTGCTGATAGTCCACGGTCAAGGCTTTCATATAGACCGGAAAGCTAAACCGGCAGCGGGTCAGCATTTTGTGAAATTCAATCTGTCCATTGCTCCAAGCCTGAATTCCAC
>OLRG01001680.1_pt1 | contig 17277 bp, 15 predicted proteins | sample 1672331 | NCBI WGS metagenome assembly OLRG01 (sample SAMEA3136672, study PRJEB25190) | human gut metagenome
GTGGTCGTGGCGCTGCGCGAGCCGTCGCTGGGGCCAGTGTTCGGCATCAAGGGCGGCGCGGCCGGTGGCGGCTACGCCCAGGTTATTCCCATGGAAGACATCAACCTGCACTTCACGGGCGACTTCCACGCCATCGGCGCGGCCAACAACCTGCTCGCGGCGCTTCTGGATGCGCACATCCAGAACGGCAACGAGCTCAACATCGACGTGCGCAAGATCACGTGGAAGCGCGTGGTGGACATGAACGACCGCCAGCTGCGCCACATCGTGGACGGCCTGGGCGGCAAAGCCCACGGCGTGCCCCGCGAGGACGGCTTCGACATCACCGTGGCCAGCGAGGTCATGGCCGTGCTGTGCCTGGCCAGCGATATCCCGGATCTGAAGGCCCGGCTGGGCCGGATGATCGTGGCCTATACCTTTGACGGGCGGCCGGTGACGGCCCACGATCTCAAGGCGGAGGGGGCCATGACGGCCCTGCTGAAGGACGCCCTGAAGCCCAACCTGGTGCAGACGCTGGAGCACTCCCCTGCCCTGATCCACGGCGGGCCCTTTGCCAACATCGCCCACGGGTGCAACAGCGTCACCGCCACCCGGATGGCCCTGAAATTGGGGGACTATGCCGTTACCGAGGCGGGCTTTGCCGCCGACCTGGGGGCGGAGAAGTTTTTCGACATCAAGTGCCGCCTGTCCGGTCTGCGGCCCTCCGCCGTGGTGATCGTGGCCACGGTGCGGGCGCTGAAATACCACGGCGGCGTGCCCAAGGCGGAGCTGAACCGGGAGAACCTGTCCGCCCTGGAAAAGGGTCTGCCCAACCTGCTGCACCATGTGGGCACCATCCGCAACACCTTCCACCTGCCCTGCGTGGTGGCCGTCAACGCCTTCCCCACGGACACGGCGGAGGAGCTTCGGCTGGTGCAGGAGCGGTGCCGGGAGCTGGGAGTCAACGCCGTGCTGTCGGAGGTCTGGGCCAAGGGCGGCGAGGGAGGCCGGGACCTGGCCCGGGAGGTGGTGCGCCTGTGCGATCAGCCCCGGCTGGAGGAGTTCACCTTCGCCTATCCCGACAACACCTCCCTGATCTATAAGCTCAACTCCATTGTGGGCCGGGTGTACGGCGGCAGTCAGGCGGTGCTGACCCCCGCCGCCCAGAAGCAGCTGAAGCGGCTGACGGAGCTGGGCTTCGGCGACCTGCCGGTGTGCATGGCCAAGACCCAGTATTCCCTGTCCGACGACCCGGCCCTGCCGGGGGCCCCCAGGGGCTTCACCGTCACCGTCCGCAGTCTGAAGGTCAGCGCCGGAGCGGGGTTCATCGTGGCCTATACCGGGGACATCATGACCATGCCGGGCCTGCCCCGGGTCCCGGCGGCGGAGAACATCGACGTGGACGAAAACGGCGTCATCACCGGGCTGTTTTGAGAGGATACCTATAGAAGCAATCGCACCCCCGGCGGGATTCCGCCGGGGGTGCGTGTTGTTTTCAGGTGTTCCGGAGGTCTGCCGCCCGGCGGAGATCGTCGATCAGCAGCAGGACATGGCCTGCCGCCTCCTCGGAAAGTCCGCTCAGGTCCGCGCACAGAGAGGTCTCCCGGCCCAGCAGATAGTCCGTGGATACCGAAAACAGCTGGGCAAGCCGCAAAAGCATCTCTATGGATGGCTGAATGTTGTCATTTTCCCAGTTGGACACCGCCTGCTTGGATACGCCCAGGCGCTTGGCCAGGGTCACCTGGCTATATCCCTGGGCCACGCGAAGCTCGCGGATGCGTTGGCTCAGCATAGACTTCCTCCCGTCAGCAACTGTAATATCCATTATTAAAATACTATTATCAACAATCACTTGACATATGTAAAATACTATGGTATTTTAATAATAGACAACAACAGAGAGGAGATCGATTCCCATGGCATATACCTTGCGTCCCGGTCAACCATACGCAGATCAAGGCATCCGCATCAGCAACGGACAGGGCGCCGCTCTGCTCAGCAGCATCCAGCGTGAACTGGAGAATAAAATCCGGCAGCGCGGCTTCCCGGCCGTCGTCACCATGGACGAGGTCAAGAGCGGCACGGGCCTGTTCGCCCAGAAGCTGCCTATGCTGGTGATCCGGCATCCCAATCCCCCCTTCAAATATCGCGAGGTCGGCGTCATTGTCAACGGCAACACAGTCACCTTCCCCCTCTGGGGCCGGGACGTGCAGAAGGATCGTCAAATGAGCCAGCGCAGAGCCGGACTGATTGGCGGACTGCTTATCCCCGGGCGGAATGAGTTCCAGGCCCAGGAGGAAGAGGGCTGGATTCAGGACGTTGTGGACATGATCAACGAAGGGTTCGAGCGCACGTAAGGCACGAAGGAGGTTCACTATGGAAAAATGTGCGAACTGCCGGTTCTATCAGCCGCGCGACGGCTACTGCACCCTGCGGGACTGCGAAACCGGCTGGAACAGCTGCTGTTCCGACTTTGAAGAGGACTGAGAGGAGAGATCTGTTATGAGACGTTGCCCGGAATGCAGAGGCTTCGGCATCATCGACTGCCCCGTCTGTCGCGGCACAGGCCGGGATCCCCGGAACGAGGACATCGACTGCACCTACTGCCGCGGCACAACCACCATCAAGTGCAACATCTGCGGCGGCACGGGATGGCTGGACGATGACGACGATTATCGTGCCTGAGCCAACAAGCATAAGCGAACAAAAAGCGCACCCCCGGCGGAATCCGCCGGGGGTGCGTGTTGTTTTCAATTTTCAGGCGTTTTCCGCGATGTAGCGGGCCACATACACGCCGCTGGCGCTGGCGTGGGACAGGGAGTGGGTCACGCCGCTGCCGTCGCCGATGACGAACAGACCCGGGTGGCAGGTCTGGAGGTTCTTGTCCAGCTGGACCTCCATGTTATAGAACTTCACCTCCACGCCGTAGAGCAGGGTGTCGTCGTTGGCGGTGCCGGGGGCGATCTTGTCCAGGGCGTAGATCATCTCGATGATGCCGTCCAGGATGCGCTTGGGCATCACCAGGCTCAGGTCGCCGGGGGTGGCGGACAGGGTGGGGGTCACGAAGCTCTCCTCAATGCGCTTGGGGGTGGACCGCTGGCCCCGGATCAGGTCGCCGAAGCGCTGGATGATGACGCCGCCGCCCAGCATGTTGGACAGCCGGGCGATGCTCTCGCCGTAGCCGTTGGAATCCTTGAAGGGCTCGGAGAAGTGCTTGGCCACCAGCAGGGCGAAGTTGGTGTTCTCGGTGTGCATGGCCGGGTCCTCATAGCTGTGGCCGTTGACGGTGACGATGCCGTTGGTGTTCTCGTTGACCACCGCGCCCTTGGGGTTCATGCAGAAGGTGCGTACCCGGTCCTGGAACTTCTCGGTGCGATAGACGATCTTGCTTTCATACAGCTCGTCGGTCAGGTGGGCGAACACCTCATAGGGCAGCTCCACCCGGACGCCGATGTCCACCCGGTTGGACTTAGTGGCAATGTCCAGCTCCCGGCACACCTGCTCCATCCACTTGCTGCCGCTGCGGCCCACGGAGATGACGCAGTAGCGCCCGTCGTAGCTGCCCTTGTCCGTCACCACCCGGCAGCCGCTGTCGGTGCGCTCCACGGCCCGCACCGGCGTGTCGAAGTAGATATCCATCCTGTCCTTCAGCCGGTTATACAGGTGCTCCAGCACCACCAGGTTCTTGTCCGTGCCCAGGTGGCGCACGGAGGCGTCCAGCAGGTGCAGGTCATTCTCCAGGCACAGCTTCTTGATGGGGGTGGCGCCGGTGGAGTACAGGTGGGTGCCCTCACCGCCGTTTGCCACGTTGATTTCGTCCACATATTCCATCAGCTCCAGGGCCTGCTTTTTGCCGATATACTCGTGCAGGGTGCCGCCGAACTGGTTGGTGATGTTGTATTTGCCGTCGGAAAAGGCCCCGGCCCCACCGAAGCCGTTCATAATGGCGCAGGTGGGGCACTTGACGCAGGACTTCACCTTCACGCCGTCAATGGGACAGTGCCGCCGGGCCAGGGCGTGGCCCGCCTCAAACAGGGCGATCTTCAGGTCCGGCCGCTTCTCCAGCAGCTCATAGGCGGAGTAGATTCCGCCGGGGCCTCCGCCCACGATCAGCACATCATACTGCATAGTCATTTCCTCCTGATTCACATAGTCATACACATATAATATACCACCAGCCGCCCGGTGAAACAAACAACTTTTCCTTATGTCTGCCATTTCCTTGTATCTTACCCCCCGTTATGGTACAATAACCCCAAAACGTATAAGGAGGGGCCGCCTATGAGCCGCGCCGATGAAATATTTCAGCAGAACTGCCGGGACATCCTGGAAAACGGGGTGTGGGACACAGACCAGAACGTCCGCCCCCACTGGGAGGACGGTACTCCGGCCCACACGGTGAAGAAATTCGGCATCATCAACCGCTATGACCTGCGGCAGGAGTTTCCCATTCTCACCGTCCGCCGCACCTATTTCAAAACCTGCATCGACGAGCTGCTGTGGATCTGGCAGAAGAAGTCCAACAACATCCACGACCTGCGGGGCCACATCTGGGACAGCTGGGCCGACGAAAACGGCTCCATCGGCAAAGCCTACGGCTATCAGCTGGGGGTGAAGCACCAATACCCGGAGGGGGCGTTTGACCAGGTGGACCGGGTGCTGTATGACCTGCGGCACAACCCTGCCTCCCGGCGGATCATGACCAATCTGTATAACTTCCAGGACCTGCACGAGATGGCCCTGTACCCCTGCGCCTATTCCGTGACCTTCAACGTGTCGGGCCGGACCCTGAACGCCATTCTGAACCAGCGCAGCCAGGATATGCTGACGGCCAACAACTGGAACGTGGCCCAGTATGCCGTGCTGGTGCATATGATGGCCCAATCCTCCGGCCTGGAGGCCGGGGAGCTGGTCCACGTCATCGCCGACGCCCACATCTATGACCGGCACGTCCCCCTGGTGCGGCAGCTGCTGGAGCGGCAGGGCCGCCCGGCCCCGGCCTTCGTCATGGACCCGGAGGTGACGGATTTCTATCGCTTCACCCGGGACAGCTTCCGGCTGGAGGGGTACGACCCCCTGCCCTTTGACGAAAAGATCCCCGTGGCCATCTGATTTTCCCCGCCCCACAGGCTTTTTTCTTGACCGAAAATGGCCTGTGGGGTATAATAGTCTTAACGCAAATTCGGAGGCGATGGGATGAAAAAAATCGTTCACAAACCGGCTGCGCCGCTGTATGCGGCGGCGGCTGCATGGGTGCTGTATGCCCTGCTGTTCCCCCTGTACCGGCCGGGGCACTTTGTCATAGCCCTGGCGGCCTCCGCCGTGGTATACGGCATCGCCCGGCTGTTCTGCAAGGATATTGTGGAGGAGGTGCCCCAGGAGCCGGAAACCACCGGCAACCAGGAGCTGGACCAGATGATCGCCCAGGGCAAGGGGGCTCTGGAGGAAATGCGCCGCCTGAACGACAGCATCCAGGACGCGGCCATCAGCGCCCAGATTGAGCGGCTTTCCCAGGTGTCCGACAAGATTTTTCAGCAGGTGCAGAAGAATCCCTCCCAGCTGCCCCAGATCCGCAAGTTCATGAGCTACTACCTGCCCACCACCCTGAAGCTGCTGCGGGCCTATGACGACATGAGCCGCCAGGGCGTCCAGGGGGAGAACATCACCGGCACCATGGAGCGGGTGCGGGGCATGATGAGCACCATCGTCACCGCCTTCGAGCGGCAGCTGGACAGCCTGTTCGGCGACCAGGCCCTGGATATCTCCACGGATATCACGGTGCTGGACAACATGATGGCCCGGGAGGGCCTCAGCGACGATCCTATTCACCGCACCCAGGCAAAGCCTGACGACGGCCCCCAGGACGACGGGATCCAATTGGAGCTTTAAGACACCATTACTCATAAAGGAAGGACGATTACCATGACCGATAACATGACCCCCCAGCTGACCCTGGACCCCACCGCCGCTGCCGCCGAGGCAGTGCCCACTCTGACCCTGACTCCGGAAGCCCCGGAGGCCCCCCAGGTGGAGGAGGAAAAGAAAATTGAGCCCGTGGAGATGGACGAAAAGCTGCTGACCGACGCGGAAAAGAAGGCGGTGGAGGATTTCTCCCACAAGATCGACATCCGGGACACCAACATGATTTTGCAGTACGGCGCGGCGGCCCAGAAGAGCGTGGCGGGCTTCTCCGAAAACGCCCTGAACAGCGTCCGCAACAAGGACCTGGGCGAGATCGGCAAGGACCTGAGCCAGCTGGTGGTGGAGCTGAAGGGCTTCGGCGAGGAGGAGGAAAAGAAGGGCCTGGCGGGCCTGTTCAGAAGGACCGGCAACCGGCTGGAGACCATGAAGGCCCAGTACGGCAAGGTGGAGGCCAACGTGGACAAGATCGCCCAGAGCCTGGAGCAGCACCAGATCACCCTGCTGAAGGATGTGGCCATGTTTGACCAGATGTATGAGCTGAACCTGAAGTATTACAAGGAACTGACCATGTACATTCTGGCCGGGAAGAAGCGGCTGGCGGAGGGGCGGTCCACGGAGCTGGAGGAGCTGCGCAAAAAGGCGGAGCAGTCCGGCCTGGCGGAGGACGCCCAGGCCTATAACGACCTGGTGAACCTGTGCAATCGGTTTGAAAAGAAGCTCCACGACCTGGAGCTGACCCGGATGGTGTCCGTGCAGATGGGGCCCCAGACCCGCCTCCTGCAGAACAACGACACCCAGATGATCGAGAAGATCCAGTCCTCCCTGGTGAACACCATTCCCCTGTGGAAGAGCCAGATGGTGCTGGCCCTGGGCATGGAGCACAGCCGTCAGGCCACCGCCGCCCAGAACGCCGTCACCGAGATGACCAACCAGCTGCTGCGCAAGAACGCCGACACCCTGAAGATGGGCACCATCGCCACCGCCAAGGAGGCCGAGCGCTCCATCGTGGACATCGAGACCCTGCAGCACACCAACCAGCAGCTGATCTCCACCCTGGACGAGGTGATGAACATCCAGAAGGAGGGGGCCGAGAAGCGCAAGGCCGCCGAGGTGGAGCTGGGCCGCATCGAGGGCGAGCTGAAGCAGAAGCTGCTGGAGCTCCGGGGCTGATGCCCGCACACAGACTTTCCCCGAAAGGACCGGTGGCGTCACCATGAAATTCTATCAAAAACGGGGCTTTGCGCTGGTGGTGCTGATCCTGGCCATCATCGGCTCCGGCGTTTACGGCATCAGCAAAAAGCCCGCCGCCCTGCCGGAGGTGTCCTATTACAACTGGATCTGCGACGAGGCGGGCCTGCTGGACCAGGAGACCCGGCAGACCATCCAGGACTATAACACCGCCTGGAACAAGCAATATTACGCCGTGGTGGCGGTGGCCGCCGTGGACGATATCCGGGGCTGGTCCAGCGAGGACTACGCCCGGGAGCTGGGGGCCAGGTGGGGCCTGGGAGCCAACGATATGCTGCTGCTGCTGGTCAAAGGCGGCGACTGGTATGTGGCCTGCGGCGACAACCTGGCGGACCTGATGACCGACACCCAGCAGACCCGGCTGAAAACCGCCCTGGACACCCCCTACTATGCCGGGGATTATTCCCAGGCAGCGGTGGATTTCTTCCGCCAGTCCGACGTGGTCCTGGCCCAGACCCTGGGCCGCTCAAGTACCGGCGGTCAGTCCCCGGCTCCGGGCCAGCGCTGGCAGGAGCCTGCCGGCGCCTCCGGCGTCAGCATCGCCGGTGTGGTGCTGCTGATCGTGTGCATTTTCGTGGTTTGGGCGCTGCTGGACCGCATGCGCTACAACCGCTATCGCCGGCGTCCGGCTATGATGGGCGGGCCGGTGTACTATCCCATTTTCTGGGGCCGCAGGCCCCGGGCGCCCCGGCCGCCCCGGCCGCCCCGTCCCCCTCGGGGTCCCGGCGGTCCCATGGGTGGACCCATGGGCGGCGGTCCCCGTCCGCCTCGGCCCACACCGCCCCGGCCGCCCCGGTCTAACGGGCCCCGGCCCGGCGGCAGCTTCGGCGGCGGGTCCAGGTCCGGGGGCTTCGGCAATCGCGGCGGCTTTGGCGGCGGCGGACGCTCCTCCGGCGGCAGCCGGGGCGGCGGCTTCGGCGGCAAGGGCGGCTTCGGCGGCAAGGGCGGCTTCGGCGGCAAGGGCGGCTTCGGCGGCGGACGCCGCTGAGATCCATCCCCGACAATCCAATAAAAATCGCACCTCAGGGGTCCCGGATATCCGGGACCCCTGAGGTGCTTAAAGGAAGAAAGATGAAAGAAGAAAGAGAGAGTAAAAGGGAAATGCGAAATATATCCAGTGATGCTTCCGAAGAAGCCGTCACGCTGCCTTAATTACCCCGGCCGCCGTTGCCCCGGCCGAAGAAGTAGTCATACAGGTCGCCGTAGGAATCCTGCTGACCCTGGTTCTGGTTGGAGGAATCGTCCTCGGTGCCGGTGGTCTGAGGCTGCTCGTCGAAGGTCAGGCTCAGGGTGATCTCCTGGCCGCCGCGCCACACCGTCAGGGTGACGGTATCGCCGGCCTTGAAGCCCTTCTTGGCCATGGACAGGTCGCTCATGGAGGTGATCTCCGTGTCGTTGAGCTTGGTGATGACGTCGCCCAGCTGCAGGCCCGCCTTTTCACCGGCGCCGCCCTTTTCCACGGCGTAGACGAACACGCCCTGGGTCACGTTGATGTTGTACTGGGCAGCCATCTGCTCGGTCATACTGCCGGCCTTGATGGCCATGTAGGCCTTATCGGTGACCTGGCCGTTTTCCATGATGTCGGTGATGATGGTCTGGACATCGCTGATGGGGATGGCAAAGCCGATGCCCTCCACCGTGGTGTTGGAATAGCTGGAATACTTGGCGGACACAATGCCCACCACTTCACCGTACAGGTTCATCAGGGGGCCGCCGGAGTTGCCGGGATTGATGGAGGCGTCCACCTGGATCATGTTGAAGGGGGTGCCGTCCACGTTGATAGCCCGGTCGCAGCAGGACACGATGCCCTGGCTCATGGAGAAGGTCAGCTCGCCCAGGGGATTGCCGATGGCCATCACCGTGTCGCCCACGTTGACGTCGGCGCTCTTGCCCAGGGTCACGGCCTGGAGGCCGGTGGCCTCGATCTTCAGCACGGCCACATCATAGTCGCTGTCGCCGCCCACTACAGTGGCGGGATAGGTATCGCCGTTATACAGGGTGACGTTGACGCTGCTGGCGCCGGACACCACGTGCTGGTTGGTGACGATATAGCCGTCCTGGGTGATGACGAAGCCGCTGCCGGAGGAGGCGGACTGCACCTTCTGGCCGAAGATGTTGGTGGACACGGCGGAGCAGTTGATGGATACCACGCTGTTCACCGTGGAGGCGTACACCTCGGCGGGGGTCATCAGGGTCTGGCCGTCCACGGATTTGACGCTGACGGCGGAAGCCGTGCGGCCGGACTCCTGAATGGTGGCCTTGCCGCCCCGGCGGGCCAGAGACGCGCCGCCGAAGCCGCACAGGCCGCCGATCAGGGCGCAGCACAGAACCAGAGCCGTGACCTTGGTACCGGTCTTTTTCCAGAAGGAGCCCTTTTCCGGCTTGGGGGGCTGGGGGTCATCCTGGCAGGTGCCGGTGGTGTAGGCCGCAGGCTCCTCCGGGGAGACCGGATCCTCCGGCCGGGATGCCGGCTGCCAGCTGGTCTGGCTGGGGTCGGGCTGTCCGGGCTGGGGCTCCCGGTCCTTGGAATAACTGTAGTGATACAGGCTGTTTTCATCGTTGAAAGCGCCCTGATTGTTCTCGTCGTTGACACCGTTATACATAACTGTGAACCTCCTATTGTCGGGCGGGGCGGAATGTGGTATGATGTGGTATCATGCTCCGCCGCCGCTGTGGTTTCCCTTCCGATGGTTTATAGTATACGCGGAAACCTTAAGCGAAGCTTTAAGAAACGGCGGAAAAATTTGAACATTCTATGAAGAAAGGGGGCGGAAGCCCATGGTCAGGATCGAGGGGCTGAAGCTGGCCCCGGGGCAGGATGAGCAGCTGCTGCGGGGCAAGGCCGCCCGGCTGCTGCGGGTGCCGGAGGGGGACATTCTGTCCCTTCAGGTGCTGCGCCGGGCCATCGACGCCCGGGAGGAGCTGCACTTTGTCTATACGGCGGCGGTGACCCTGCGGCAGGAGAAGGCCGCACTGCGGCGGATCCGGGACCGGCGGGTAACGCCGTATACGCCGGAGCTATACCGGCTGCCGGAGACCCTGGCGGCCCCCGAGACGCCGCCGGTGGTCATCGGGGCCGGTCCGGGGGGCCTGTTCGCGGCCCTTGTTCTGGCCCGGTGCGGCCTGCGGCCCATCGTGCTGGAGCGGGGACAGGACGCCGTGACCCGGCAGCGGGACGTGACGTCCTTCTGGCGCACCGGGGTGCTGGATCCGGAGTCCAACGTACAGTTCGGCGAGGGCGGCGCCGGGGCCTTTTCCGACGGAAAGCTGAACACCGGCACCCGGGACCGGCGGCACCGGTGGATTTTGGAGCAATTGGTATCCTGCGGCGCGCCGGAGAGCATCCTGGTGGACGCCAAGCCCCATGTGGGCACGGATATGCTCCATGTGACCCTGGTGAACCTGCGGCGGCAGCTGCTGGACCTGGGGGCCCAGGTGCGGTTCGGCCACCGGGTCACCGGACTGCGGGTCCGGGACGGGGCCCTGGAGGGGCTGGAGGTTACAGGGCCGGAGGGGCCGTATGTGCTGCCTGCCCGGCATGCGGTGCTGGCCCTGGGCCACAGCGCCCGGGATACCTTTGAAATGCTCCACACCGCCGGGGTGCGGATGGAGCAGAAGCCCTTCGCCGTGGGGGTGCGCATCGAGCACCGGCAGGCGGATATGGACGCGGCCCAGTACCGGAGGTTTGCCGGGCACCCGTGCCTGCCCGCCGCCGGCTATAAGCTGTCGTGCCACCCGGAAAACGGGCGCAGCGCCTTCTCCTTCTGCGTCTGCCCCGGGGGGCAGGTGGTGGCCGCCGCGTCGGAGGAGGGCCGGGTGGTCACCAACGGCATGAGCGAATATGCCCGGGACCGGGAGAACATCAACGGCGGCCTGCTGGTGAACGTGACGCCGGAGGACTTTGGAAGCGGGCATCCCCTGGCGGGGGTGGCCTTTCAGCGGCAGCTGGAGGAGGCGGCCTTCCGCCTGGGCGGCGGGGGCTATGCGGCTCCCTGCCAGCGGGTGGAGGATTTTCTGGCCGGGCGGCCCTCCACGGGGCCGGGGCGGGTGATCCCCAGCTATCGGCCCGGGGTCCGGTGGACGGACCTGCGGCAGTGTCTGCCGGAGTTCGTGTGGCAGACCATGGCCCTGGCGCTGCCGATGCTGGATGGAAAGGTCCGGGGCTATGCCCAGGGGGACGCCGTGCTGACGGCGGTGGAGACCCGGTCGTCGTCGCCGGTGCGGATTATAAGAGATGATAGCGGTCAGTGCAATGTCCGGGGGCTGTACCCCTGCGGCGAGGGGGCGGGCTATGCCGGAGGCATCCTGTCCGCCGCCGCCGACGGCATGCGCTGCGCGGAAAAAATATGGGAGGTATACGGCAAATGAGAAAAATCGCGGTGATGGAGGACTTCCTGACGCCGGAGCGCCGGAAAAAGGTGCTGGATACGGCGGAAAAGTGCGGCTTTGCGGTGGATTTTTACGGGCGGGGCGCGGCCCCGGCCCAGGGTCTGGAGCAGTATGAGATCATTTACGGCTGGTGCAATCCCCAGGACCTGAAGCGGGCCACGGGGCTGAAGTGGTACTGCTGCGGCTTCGCCGGGGTGGACCAGCTGTCCGACGACAGCCTGTACGCCAGCCCCGACGTGATGCTGTCCAACTCCTCCGGAGCCTACGGCCTCACCATCAGCGAGCACATCCTCATGGTGACGCTGATGCTGCTGCGGCGGATGCCGGAGTTCCAGGACATCGTCCGGCGGCGGGAATGGGTGTCGGAGCTGCCTATGCGGTCCATTTACGGCAGCCGCATCACGGTGCTGGGGGCCGGGGACATCGGCACCAACTTCGCCCGGCGGGCCAAGGCCCTGGGAGCGGGACACATCTGCGGCGTGTCCCGCAGCGGCCGGAACCCGGACCCCGCCTATGACCGGATGCTGCCCCAGGAGCAGCTGGACCAGGTGCTGCCGGAGACGGAGATCCTGGTGATGGCTCTGCCGTCGGTGGCGGACACCGTAGGCATCCTCAGCCGGGAGCGCATTGCCCTGCTGCCCCGGGACGCCATTGTGGTGAACGTGGGCCGGGGCACCGCCATCGACCAGGAGGCCCTGATGGAGGCCCTGAACGCCGGGCGCATCGCCGGGGCGGCCCTGGACGTGGTGGTGCCGGAGCCGCTGCCCAGGGAGCACCCCCTGTGGAGTACCCGGAACCTGCTGCTGACGCCCCACATTTCGGGGAATATGTCCTTGGGCTACACCTGCGACATCAACGTGGACATGTTCTGCCGGGATCTGGAAAACTACGCCGCCGGCCGTCCCCTGGAGCACCGGGTGGACCGGAAGCGGGGCTATTAAAAGCTTGTCCAAAAAGGCTTGCAAGCTGAGCAGGGCCGCCCGGAAGGGCGGCCCTGCTGCTTTATATTACTGCTTTGACGCCTGCTTCATGGACAGGCTGATGCGGCGCTTCTTTTCGTCCACCTCCAGGACCGTCACCTTTACCACGTCTCCCACGGACACCACCTCCGATGGGTGGCGGATGAACCTGTTGCAGACCTGGGAGATGTGGACCAGGCCGTCCTGGTGGACGCCGATGTCCACGAACACGCCGAAATCCACCACATTGCGGACGGTGCCCGTCAGCACCATGCCGGGGGCCAGGTCCTTAATGTCCAGCACGTCCGTTCGCAGAATGGGGGCAGGCAGGTCGTCCCGGACGTCCCGGCCGGGCTTGGCCAGCTCCGCCGCCACGTCCCGCAGGGTGGGCACGCCGATGTCCAGCCGGGCGGCGGTCTCCTCCCAGCCCAGGGCCTTCACCTTCTGGGGCAGGTCCGCCAGCCTCCCGGCGGACACATCCGCCAGCGTATAGCCGCACAGGGCCAGCAGTCCCTCCGCGGCGGCGTAGCTCTCCGGATGGACGCCGGTGTTGTCCAGCACGGACTTGCTCTCCGGCACCCGCAGGAAGCCCGCCGACTGCTGGAAGGCCTTGGGCCCCAGCTTGGGCACCTTCAGAAGCTGACGGCGGCCGGTGAAGGCGCCGTTTTCCTCCCGGTATTTCACGATATTTTTGGCGGTGGCGGCGTTCAGGCCGGACACCCGGCCCAGCAGGCTGGCGGAGGCGGTGTTCACGTCCACGCCCACGGCGTTGACGCAGTCCTCCACCACCCCGGACAGCGTCTCGTCCAGCCGCTTCTGGGGCATATCGTGCTGATACTGGCCCACGCCAATGGCCTTGGGGTCGATCTTCACCAGCTCGGCCAGGGGGTCCTGCATCCGCCGGGCGATGGACACGGCGCTGCGCAGGTTCACGTCATACTCCGGAAACTCCTCCGCCGCCAGCTTGCTGGCGGAGTATACGGAGGCCCCGGCCTCGTTGACCATCATATAGCTGACGCCGCCGCCCAGCTGCCGGATCAGCTCCACCGCCATCTGCTCCGTCTCCCGGCTGGCGGTGCCGTTGCCGATGGCAATATGGGTGACGCCATGGCGGCGTACCAGCTGGGACAGGCGGGCGATGGCCTCCTGCCTCTGGCGGGGACCGAAGGTGGGATATACCACGGCGGTGTCCAGCACCCGGCCGGTGCCGTCGATGACCGCCACCTTGCAGCCGTGGGCATAGCCGGGGTCCAGGCCCATGGTGACGTGGCCCTTTACCGGGGGCTGCATCAGCAGGGGCTTCAGGTTCAGGCCGAAGTTGGCGATGGCCCCCTCGCAGGCGGAGGCGGTGAGATCGGACCGGGCCTCCCGCTCCAGGGAGGGATAGATCAGCCGGTCATAGGCATCCTCACAGGCGGCCTTGATAAACTCCATAGCCCGGGACCCGGGTCGCACCACCGCCCGGCGCAGAGTCATCAGACCCAGCTCCCGGTCCAGCAGCACGGTGACGGAGAGGACGCCCTCCTTTTCGCCCCGGTTGATGGCCAGGACCTGGTGCCCGGCCAGCTTGGCGATGGGCTGGTCAAAGTCGTAATACAGCCGGTAAACGGTGTCCTCCTCCGTGGCGGCCAGACTCCGCAGATGTCCCTGCCGGCGCAGCAGCTCCCGCAGGGTCTTGCGGATGGCGGCATCGTCCGACAGCAGCTCCGCTACGATGTCGTTGGCCCCCTGGAGGGCGTCGGCCAGAGTCTCCACCCCCTTCTCTGGGTCCACATAGTCCCGGGCGGCCTCCTCCGGAGCCGGGCAGTCCCGGCCCTGGTCCAGCAGCAGAAGGGCCAGGGGCTCCAGGCCCTTCTCCCGGGCCACCGTGGCCCGGGTGCGGCGCTTCTGCTTATAGGGGCGGTACAGGTCCTCCACCTCCGCCAGGGTGGCGGCGCTGTCGATGGCGGCGGACAGCTCGTCGGTGAGCTTCCCCTGGCCGTCGATGGCGTTTTTCACCTCCTGGCGGCGCTGGTCCAGGTTCCGCAGATAGCTCAGCCGGTCCTCCAGGGTCCGCAGGGCGGTGTCGTCCATGCTGCCGTGCAGCTCCTTGCGGTAGCGGGCGATGAAGGGGATGGTATTGCCCTGGTCCAACAGGTCGATGACGTTCTGCACATGGGCCAGGGGCTTGTCCAGCTCCCGGGCCAGGATTTCGGCAATGGTGGGCATAAAATACTCCTTTCTTCCGGGGAAAAACCGGGACGGAGCCTGTCCGTCCCGGTTTTTTCACTTGTGATACAGGCGCTTGATCTCGTACCGGGGCTGGCAGCTGACGTGGATGCCCAGGCGCTTATAGAGCTTCTCGTCCTCCTCGGAGATGATGACGGAGAAGTGGGCGTCGCAGCCCCGGAGGTCGTCCAGCTTCTTCAGCACCCGCTCCGCCAGGGGGTTGGTGACGGCGGAGATGGACAGGGCGATGAGCACCTCGTCGGAGTGCAGCCGGGGGTTCCGGTGGCCCAGGTGGGAAATCTTCATGTCGCTGATGGGGGCGATGATGGACGACGGCAGCAGGTCCAGATCCTTGTCGATGCCCGCCAGGGCCTTGATGGCGTTCAGCAGTAGCGCCGCCGAGGGTCCCAGCAGGGAGCTGTTCTTTCCGGTGACCACCCGGCCGTCCGGCAGGACCATGGCCCCGGCGGGGGCGGCGGTCTCCTCCGCCTTTTTCAGGCAGGCCGCCACGGCGGGACAAATATCCGGCGTGACACCGGCCTGCTGCATGATGATCTCCAGCTTGCGCACCACATCGTCGTCGCATTTGCCCCGGACCCGGTCCACCATACCGGCATAGTACCGGCGGAGGATCTCCATCCGGGAGGCCTCCTGGCATACCGCATCGTCCACAATGGCAAAGCCCGCCATGTTCACGCCCATGTCCGTGGGGGACTGATAGGGGGATGTGCCCTGAATCCGCTGGAACATGGCGTTGAGCACCGGGAAAATCTCCACATCCCGGTTGTAGTTCACGGTGGTCTTGCCGTAGGCCTCCAGGTGGAAGGGGTCGATCATGTTCACGTCGTTCAGGTCCGCCGTGGCCGCCTCATAGGCCAGGTTCACCGGGTGCTTCAAAGGCAGGTTCCAGATGGGGAAGGTCTCATACTTGGCGTAGCCAGCCCGGACGCCCCGCTTGTTCTCATGGTACAGCTGGCTCAGGCAGGTGGCCATTTTGCCGCTGCCGGGGCCGGGGGCCGTCACCACCACGATGGGGCGGGTGGTTTCGATATAGTCGTTTTTGCCCAGGCCGTCGTCGGACACGATGTGGGCCACGTCCGAGGGGTATCCGGCAATGGGATAGTGGCGATAGCTCCGGACGCCCAGGGCCGTCAGCCGCTTGATGAAGGCGTCCGCCGCCGGCTGCCCGGCGTACTGGGTGATGACCACGGAGCCCACATAGAACCCCAGGCCCCGGAACACGTCCATCAGCCGCAGCACGTCCTCGTCATAGCCGATGCCCAGGTCGCCGCGGATCTTCTTCTTTTCGATGTCTCCGGCGCAGATGGCCACCACGATCTCCACCTCGTCCCGGATGGAGGCCAGCATCCGGATCTTGCTGTCCGGCTGGAACCCCGGCAGCACCCGGGAGGCGTGGTAATCGTCGAACAGCTTGCCGCCGAACTCGATATACAGCTTGTCGCCGAATTGCTCCCGCCGGGCCCGGATGTGCTGGGCCTGGAGGGCCAGGTATTTGTCGTTATCAAAACCAATTTTCATATGTGCTCCCTCTTTCTGGTGATTGCTTCAACCTAACTATTATACACGACCGCGCCCGGGGAGAAAAGGCCTTTTTGCATTTTCCCCTCCGGCAAATTTGCCGGTTTTCGGGGCGGGATTTTGGGCGAAACGCGCCGTTGCGTTTTGCCCCCGGCGGGGGTATACTAAAAGGTACACCACATATGCAGGAGGATGCACACCATGCGCTTTCAGGTTTTGCTGAAAAAGGAAAACGTTCCGGGGACCAATTTCTTCCCCTTTTTCGAGACCGACGACATCCACGAGGCCAAGGACTTCGCCATGCGCCTGGCCTTTGAGGAGTTCAACCTGGTGAAGGTCATGGACACCAAGCGCCAGGAGCTGGTGCGAGACTTTGACGCCGCCATCTATCGGGAGTAACGCGTATACGGACGAATACGGACAAAAAAGAGGCGCTGCCGCGGCAGCGCCTCTTCTCAATTGGCGGATCGGGTAAATCAGAACCACAGGCCCCAGGCCAGGAAGCCCAGGCAGGCCACCACGCCGGTGAACAGCAGAACGATGACCAGATAGCCCATGATATCCCGGGCAGACAGCTTGGCAATGCCCAGAGCAGGCAGAGCCCAGAAGGGCTGGATCATGTTGGTCCACTGGTCGCCCCAGGCAATGGCCATGGCGGTGCGTCCGGCGTCGATGCCCAGGTTGGCACCGGCGGGCATCATGATGGGACCCTGAACGGCCCACTGGCCGCCGCCGGAGGGAACGAAGAAGTTCACGATACCGGCCGCCAGGAAGGACAGCATGGGGAAGGTGATGCTGTTGGAGATGTTCACGAAGAACTGGGAGATAACGCTGGCCAGAGACACGCCCTGCTCGTTGGCAGCCACCATCATGCCCATGATACCGGCATAGAAGGGGAACTGCAGCAGGATACCGGCGGCGCCGGCGGCAGCCTCGCCGATGGCGTCCACATAGCGGCGCAGGTCACCGTGGAGCAGGATGCCCAGGAACAGGAAGATCATGTTCACGATGTTCAGGCCCAGGGTGAAGCCGT
>OLRG01001686.1_pt1 | contig 17234 bp, 9 predicted proteins | sample 1672331 | NCBI WGS metagenome assembly OLRG01 (sample SAMEA3136672, study PRJEB25190) | human gut metagenome
CACCTATGAGCAAGCTCATGTGGGCTTAGACCTTTTGACCCTGGCATCATAAAATTTTTGAAAGAAATTCCTTCAGTCGTGCATCCTTTGGATGTTCAAAAAACTCCTGCGGACCGGCTTCTTCTTTGATCTGACCGTCATCCATGAAAAGGACCCTCGATGCCACTTCTCTCGCAAACCCCATCTCATGGGTTACAACCACCATCGTCATGCCTTCCTGTGCCAGCTCTTTCATCAGTTCCAGAACTTCTCCGACCATCTCCGGATCAAGTGCTGAAGTCGGCTCGTCAAAAAGGATCACATCCGGATTCATCGCAAGAGAGCGGATGATCGCAACTCTCTGCTTCTGACCGCCTGATAAAGTGGACGGATAGACATCTGCCTTATCCTCCAGTCCGATCCTGGTAAGAAGCTTCAAGGCATTTTCCCTGACTTCTTTTTTGATCTGTTCCTTTGTCGTAGTGATCGGAACAAGAGCTTCTTTCTTATCTTTTCCTCTGAAAACATTTTTGAACTGAATCCTGCGGTTCGCTCTTTTTGCTTTCTTCAGATCCCTGCACTGCAGATATTCCGGTGCCATCATCACATTCTGCAGAACCGTCTTATTGTTAAAAAGATTGAAATGCTGGAATACCATTCCCATATGGCGGCGATGAACATTAATATCTACTTTCATATCTGCAATATCAACACCGTTAAAAATGATACTTCCGCCTGTCGGATCTTCCATACAGTTTAAGCACCGCAGGAAAGTACTCTTACCGGAGCCGGATGGTCCGAGTACAGCAACGATATCACCTTTGTTGATCGTGACATTAATTCCCTTCAGGATCTCTTTGTCCCCGAAGCTTTTTCTAAGATTAATTACGTCTATCACTCTTCTTCAGGCTCCTTTCCAAGATTTTTACAAGCAGCGTTATGATCAGTACAAGTGCGATATAGATCAATGCCATCACAAGATAAGGTACCATAAATTCATAACTGTTACTTCCGATATAATTAAACGCAACATAAAGATCTGCTGCTCCGACGAAACTGACAACAGAAGTCTCTTTTACAAGCGAAATAAACTCATTTCCAAGTGTCGGAAGAATATTCTTGACAGCCTGTGGAATCACGATCTTTGTCATACTTGTCCCAAAGCTCAGACCCACGGCACGTCCTGCCTCCATCTGTCCCGGATCTACTGACTGAATACCACTTCGCATGATCTCTGAAATATAAGCTCCGCTGTTCAGACCAAATACAACCATTGCGACCTGCACACCGGTAATTTTTACTCCAATGATCGGAAGCAATACATAATAAAATACCAGTAGCTGTACTACCATAGGTGTTCCTCTGAAGAGTGCCACATAAAAACTGCAGATATGATTCAGCACCTTTGGCAGTGTCTTGTATTTCGGGATCACCCTTACTGTTGCGATCAGAGTTCCGATCACAATACCGATAATGAGACCGCAGATTGCGATCATCAATGTATTCTGCAAACCCTGCAGTACTTTTACATAGCCGTTCTGATCCAGAAAAATTTCTATAAATTTATCTACTTTCTGACTGAAATTGCCCATAAGTTTCCTTTCTTAAAAAAGGAAAATGCCGCAGCATACGTTGCCTGCATTTCCCTTTCTCTTCTCTTTCCTTCAACAGTACTGCACTGTGGCAGATCACTGTCCCGTTTCCCTGATCCTACTGAACCTCGTTGATTGCTGTTGTGATTGCAGATGCAGGAGCGGCATCAATGATAACATAATTGATATTTCCATTGAGCATATCCTGTACTGCCAGAGAACCACTCTTATAAGTTACGCATTTTGCCGGAAGTCCCGGGAAATCCCATTCTTCGCTTCCTTCAACATAATACTGTCCTGTTGTTCCCTGCTGAACACCGATCTTATCAGACTCTTTCAGTTCTGCAAGTTTCGCTGCCACATCATCTGCACTCTTGCAGTCATCGAATGCTGTATCGTTGCTTGGTACGATCAGACGCTGGGATGCTGAATAGTAAGAATCTGTAAAGGTTACATACTTTTCTCTCTCTTCATTGATCGTCAGACCTGCCATTGCAATATCACACTTCTGCTGGCTTACAGACAGACATACTGCATCAAAATCCATATTCTCGATTACAAGTTCTTTTCCAAGCTTCTCTGCAAGAAGGGATGCGATCTCCATATCGATTCCATAATAATCTTCACCCTTTGTATACTCGAAAGGCTCAAATGCTGCATTTGTTGCAACAACGAGCTGATCCTTTGTGGTATCAAGCTTTGCTGACTTTACTGCCTCCGGCTCTCCATCTGAGAAATACTTATTGCAGATCTCATCCAGTGTACCGTCCTCTTTGATTGATGCAATAAAATCATTCACTTCGTCAAGAAGTTCCGGCTGCTCTTTATCAACACCAAATGCATACTCTTCATTCGTAAGGTCGATATCGATTACTTTTGCAGTCACTTTTTCATTGTTTCCGCCGCATCCAACCAGCATACTGGCTGCAAGTGCTGCTGACAGACATACTGCTAAAAATTTTTTCATGTCTCTTTCCTCCTGATTTATCCATTATTTTTCTGCATAAACATACAGATTATCTTAATAATTTTAACATACTTTTCACATAATGCAAGTAAATCGCCCTATATTTTCTGTTCTCCGATCTACTTTTATGTATTACAGTAATGCTGAAATTCCAAAGTAAAGGAATACGATGATTCCAAGTACGATCCGGTAATATCCAAATACTTTGAAATCATTGTTTCTGATATACTTCATCAGGAACTTGATTGCAATAATCGATACTCCAAACGATACAAGCATTCCAAGCAGCAATAAAAACACCTGCATTGGTGTAAATGCGAGTCCAAACTTGAATAACTTCAATGCACTTGCACCGAACATAACCGGAATTGCAAGGAAGAATGTAAATTCTGCTGCTACTCCACGGGATACTCCCAGTGCCAAAGCACCTACGATCGTTGCTCCTGACCGGGATGTTCCGGGGATCATCGCCATCATCTGGAAGACTCCGATCAGAAGAACTGTCGGAACAGACAACTGGGACAGCTTCGTCACCCTCGGTTCTCTTTTTGCATTAATATTCTCTATGACAATGAATAAAATACCATACAGGATCAGCATAAATGCAACCACATACGCATTGCTCATCTTTGCCTCTATCCAGTCATTCAATAACAGTCCCACGATCATTGCCGGGAGCGTTCCGATAATCACTTTGATCCACAACTGGATCGTCATCATCTTTTGCTTCTGCGTCTTCGTTGGTGAAAATGGATTCAGCTTATGGAAATAAATCACCACTACTGCCATGATCGATCCAAACTGGATCACTACATTGAACATATTTTTGAATGCATCATTCTGCTGGAGCTTAATCAGTTCTTCCACCAGGATCAGATGCCCGGTACTGCTGATCGGGAGCCACTCCGTGATTCCCTGCACAATACCAAGAATAATTACTTTTAATGCCTCTAACATACTTCTCCTCCTTCTAGTACAAACCGTTCGATTGCCTTCGCTACTCCATCTTCTTCATTACTTCCTGTAATATAATCTGCCGTTGCCTTTACTTTCTCTTCGGCATTCGCCATCGCCACTCCAAAACCGGCTTCCCTCAGCATCGGCTCATCATTATCGCCATCACCAAACGCCATGATCTCTTCTCTTTCAATCCCGAGCCTCTTCCCCAGTTCCACCAGACCGCTTCCCTTGTTCACTCCGGCTGCATTTACTTCTATATTATATTTTAATGAACCGACAATCTCCACTTCTTCCAGTGTCTCCAGTTCTTTCCATGCCCTTGCCCGTTCATCCAGATCAGCGAACAACGCCTGCACTTTATCCAGACTGCGGGATTCCCGATCGACCAGACCAAAAATATCCTCTGTCGGAATACGGGTTGTTCTTATATATTCCCACATATTCGGATTATGATGATACCGTTCCACATGAAGCATCTTTTCTGCCTCCGCATATCCCTGACCATCAAAATATACCTCTTGTAGGGTATCATATTTCGCACAGATTTCCAATATCTTTTTCGCCTTATCCCGACTCAGAAGCTGCTCCATAAGAACGCTCCCATCCTGCGTACGGACAATCCTTGCTCCATTCGATGTCAGTGCATAATCCATTCCCGGAAAACTTTTCAGGAACTCCGGCACTCCCATCCACGGGCGTCCTGTTGCAACAAGAACTGTAACGCCCTGACGGATTGCCTCTTCCATCACCTGCCTTGTATAAGGTGTCAGCTCCTTTTTATCATTCAATAATGTACCATCCAGATCAAGTCCGATCATCTTAATCTTTTGCATGCTTTTCTGCTCCTCCTGATTTATTATAATTCTATTTATTACGAAACTTTTAAATATATTAAGTATATCTTATAAATTATTTCTAAAATAATTCTAACAGAGTTTGCCTTATAACGCAATTTATTGTATAATAGGTACTCGACAAATTAAATGATGCCAGGGTCAAAAGGTCTAAGCCCACATGAGCTTGCTCATAGGTGGGTGAAAGACCTTAGAACCCGCCCCGATATGAGCATAAAAGTGGGATGATAATCCCACGATATGCGAATATTGGGTAGGATTGTGGGAGTGCGTAGCACGGAGCAATCCGTAGGCATCAAAGTCGGCGGCTTTTGACCCCGACATCATTAAATGTCGTTATATAGAAAGGATTCGAGATTATGGAAATCTATAAAAATCGCAGGATGCTTACGGGAGCTGCTCTCCTTTGCACCTTTGCATTAACTCTTTCTGTTTTTCCGGTTCATGCCACAGACAGTATTGAGAGTTTGGAAAGCCAAACCTCCGCCCTTGAAAAGGAACTTGCAGGGATCAACCAGGATATTCTGGATTTGAGCAACCAGATTTCTGATACTGAGATGCAGATTGAGATCCTCAACAGTAGTATAGACAAGACGCAGGACGATCTGCTTGATGCCGAGGAAAAAGAGAATAAGCAGTATGAAGATATGAAGACCCGTATCAAATATATGTATGAGAACGGGAATGCATCACTTCTGGAGATGCTTTTTTCAGCCAAAAATATGACTGACTTTCTGAACAAAGCTGATTTTATTGAAAATCTCAGTGATTACGACCGTCAGGCTCTGACCCAGCTTCAGGATATCCACCAGGAGATCGCAGATCAGAAGGAAGATCTGGAAAACCAGCAGGCTTCCATGCAGTCTCTGAGTGAACAGTTAAAATCCAAGCAGACAGAGCTTCAGGCAAAAGCAGTGGCTACTTCTACCGACCTGGACACTGTCAATGCCAAACTGAAAAAGGCAAAGGAGGAAGAGGCAGCACGTCTCGCTGAAGAAGCACGCCAGAGAGCTGCTGCAGAGGCAGCAGCTAAAAAGGACAATGCCGGACAGGTAAACGGTACCGGCGGCGGTACGATTACGACCGGTGGTACGACGGTTTCTGCGGATGATCTTACTTTACTTGCAGCGATTATCCAATGTGAGGCTCATTATAATTATGAATCCATGCTCGCAGTTGCAACCGTGATCATGAACCGTGTGGAAAGCAGTCGTTTCCCGAACAGTATTTCCGGTGTTGTCTATGCAAACGGACAGTTTGCACCGGTATGGACAGGCAGCCTGAAGCGTGTACTTTCCCAGGGTCCTGGCACTCTTTCCAGACAGGTTGCCCAGGATGCCATCAATGGTTCAAGACTGGCAGCCGTATCGGATTGTTACTTTTTCCTTTACGCACCATCTACCAGCAGATCCGGTGTCGTTATTGGGGACAATGTCTTCTTTACAAGCTGGTAATAAATAAAAGAACCGGAATCAGTCCCGACTCCCAATCGTTAGACCTCAGGTCTGACTTTCAGGAGCGGTTCAAATCCCGGTTCTTTTTTAGAAGGATAAAATGTAATGACAAAAATAATTCTATTTCAATCATCTGATCTCAGTAATCTCAGTGATCTCTGCTTTCTGATCTGACCTTTCTGGTCCAATCTCAACAATCTGATTCTACTGATAATCTATAACGTCGATCCATTTCATAAGGAAATCTTTTTCCAGTTCATTATCTTTTGAAAGCTGTGCTGCCGCTACGATTGGGAGCCACTGCTGTACATACTGCTTTGCTGTATCGCTCTTCTTGCAGAATGTATTAAGATACAGATCTGCAACTTCCTGATCTTTCAATGCAAATAAGAGATAAGTCATCGCTGCATCTGCACTTGCATTTCCCTGTGTAGCATGTGCCCAGTCAACAACTGTCATCTTTCCATTCTTTCCTACGATTACGTTACTCGGATTGAAATCACCGTGGCAGATCTTATTATGCTTCGGCATACTCTCAAGACGTGTCATCAGTTCATAACGGGTTGTAGCATCCAGGTCTTTCAGTCCGTTAATCTGACGTGCCAGTTTATCTTTCATGCCTTTCAGCAACGGAGAGTGCTTGCTCTGTACTTCGAGCTGCAATGCTACGAAATCATCCATATATTTTGCAAGATTCTTCTTATCGGATTCCATCATTTCTTCCAGTGTCTTGCCTTCTTTATATTCAATCACGATTGCCCATTTACCATCAATCTGGGATACTTCTTTTACCTTTGGAATATCCAGCCCTGCCTCTTCCACACGTGCTGTATTCAATGCCTCATTAAATACATCTGACTTTGGATGAGTCTCTGCAAATACTTTTACGATACTGTCGTCACACTTATATACTGTCTTATATGGACGCTTTACGATGATATTTTTTTCTTCTAATTTCATGATGTAGCCCTCCTTGTTGTTCGTCAGCTTTTTGCTGCTTTCCTTTTGATGACCACATTATAACCTATAAATTTTTAAAATGTAACCCCTTCAGGACAACTTTGTGCAGTTTTTAACGATTTTTTTCTTCTCTTTTATATTGTTATTTTTTTAACATATCATTATTATTGTTTTACCTTTATACTTATCTGCCTTTATACAAACTGCAGACATATTGGATTTTTCTTATTACTGCCAAAAGAGCCACTGTATCTTTTTTGTATAGCCAACAACAAAAACAACGGTATATCTTGCATTTTCTGCTGGATATACCGTTGCGGGATTTAATTCATTCTATTCAATTCTGACAGTTCTTTTGGAATGTCCTAATGACGTCTGACGTCATCTTATTTTCCATAGTAGCACTTCAGATACAGATCTTTAATCTCCTGAATGAGTGGGTATCTTGGGTTAGCACCTGTACACTGATCGTTGAACGCCTGCTCTGACATCTCATCCAGTGTATCAAGGAAGTACTTCTCATCAATACCGTAATCTTTGATCGTCTTCTTGATTCCGATGATTTCTTTAAGTTCTTCAAGTTTTGCGATGAAGTTCTCAAATACTTCTTTATCATCTTTACCTGTGCATCCTGCGAAACGTCCGAGTTCTGCGTATCTTGCAAGTGCATGTGGGTACTGATACTGTGAGAATGTTCCCATCTTTGTCGGAACTTCTGCTGCGTTGTATCTCATAACCTCTGTAAGGATTACTGCGTTAGCAACACCGTGTGGCAGGTGGTGGAAAGCACCAAGCTTATGAGCCATAGAGTGGTTAACACCAAGGAATGCATTTGCGAATGCCATACCAGCCATACAGGAAGCGTTTGCCATTTCTTCACGAGCCTTCGGATCGTTTGCTCCGTTCTCGTATGCAGATGGAAGATTCTCGAATACAAGCTTAACAGCCTTCATAGCAAGACCATCTGTGTAATCTGTAGCCATAATAGATACATATGCCTCGATTGCATGTGTCATAACGTCGATACCTGAAGCACTTGTCAGTCCCTTCGGCTGTGTCATCATGTTGTCTACGTCTACGATTGCCATGTTTGGAAGCAGAGCGTAGTCAGCGATTGGCCATTTAACACCTGTGTCAGCGTCTGTGATGATTGCGAATGGTGTTACCTCAGAACCTGTTCCTGAAGATGTTGGGATAGCTACGAAGTAAGCTTTCTCTCCCATCTTAGGGAATGTAAATACTCTCTTACGGATGTCCATGAAGTCCATAGCCATATCTTCAAAGTTTGCTTCTGGATGCTCATACATGATCCACATGATCTTACCAGCGTCCATTGCAGATCCACCACCAAGAGCGATGATTGTATCTGGCTCGAACTGTCTCATCTGATCAACACCCTTACGAGCACACTGAAGTGTCGGGTCTGGAGCAACCTCAAAGAAGCATGTATGCTGGATTCCCATCTCGTCCAGTTTCTTTTCGATCGGAGCTACATATCCATTCTTGTACAGGAAAGAGTCTGTTACGATGAATGCTTTCTTCTTGTGCATTACTGTACCAAGTTCATCCAGTGCAACCGGCATAGAACCTTTCTTAAAGTATACCTTTTCAGGTGTTCTGAACCACAGCATATTCTCTCTCCTCTCAGCTACTGTCTTGATATTAAGAAGATGTTTCACTCCTACGTTCTCGGAAACTGAGTTTCCACCCCAAGAACCGCATCCAAGTGTCAGAGACGGAGCCATCTTGAAGTTGTAAAGATCTCCGATTCCACCGTGAGAAGAAGGTGTATTGATCAGAACACGGCAAGTCTTCATTGCTGCTGCATGCTTAGCGATCTTCTCTGTCTCAGCCGGATGAACATAAAGAGATGATGTATGTCCGTATCCACCGTCTGCTACAAGCTGAGCTGCTTTCTCAAGTGCCTCATCAAATGTCTTAGCTTTATACATACCAAGTACCGGAGATAATTTTTCATGTGCAAACTCTTCTGAGATATCTACAGACTCAACTTCACCGATAAGGATCTTTGTCTCCTTCGGAACATCTACGCCAGCCATCTTAGCGATCTCGTAAGCTGACTTTCCAGGGATCTTGCTGTTCAATGCACCGTTGATGATGATTGTCTTCCGAACTTTGTCAAGCTCCTCACCTGGTTTCAGGAAGTAGCATCCTCTGTACTGGAATTCTTTCTTAACTTCCTCATATACGCTTTCAAGTACTGTTACAGACTGCTCAGAAGCACAGATCATACCATTGTCAAATGTCTTAGAGTGGATGATTGAGTTAACTGCCATTCTTACATCTGCTGTATCGTCGATGATAACCGGTGTATTACCAGCTCCAACTCCGAGTGCCGGTTTTCCTGAAGAGTAAGCTGCTTTAACCATTCCAGGACCACCTGTTGCAAGGATGATGTCTGCATCTCTCATTACTGTGTTTGTAAGTTCCAGTGACGGAGCATCGATCCATCCGATGATTCCTTCCGGAGCTCCTGCCTTAACTGCTGCATCAAGAACAACTTTAGCTGCTGCGATTGTAGATGCTTTAGCAGCCGGGTGTGGGCTGATGATGATTGCATTTCTTGTCTTTAAGCAGATCAGTGTTTTGAAGATTGCTGTTGATGTAGGGTTTGTTGTAGGGATAACTGCTGCAACAAGTCCGATTGGCTCTGCAATCTTTTTGATTCCGAAAGCCTTATCTTCTTCTACAACACCACATGTCTTTGTATCTTTGTATGCGTTGTAAATATACTCTGCTGCGTAATGGTTTTTGATAACCTTATCCTCGAGAATACCTCTCTGAGTTTCTTCTACTGCAAGTCTTGCAAGCGGGATACGCTGCTTGTTTGCTGCCATAGCTGCTTCATAGAAGATTTTGTCAACCTGCTCCTGTGTAAATGTAGCGAAGATTTTCTGTGCTTCGCGCATTTCTTTCATTTTTGCTTCAAGAGCTTCAACGTTATCAACGAATCCGGTATTTACTGTCTTTGTCTCTACAGTTTTTGCCGCCTCTTTCTTTGCCATCTGAGTATTCCTCCTGTACTTGAATAAATCATTTTTATAGTCACTGTTTTCGTAACCTGCAAGTTTTATCCGATCGGGTTGTTTTTATGTTTCCCGATTACAGGTATTAGTATACCAGTTCGTTAATTAATTGTCAATGTACCTATTGTTAAAGTTTTAACGTTATTTTTTTAACATCATTTGTGCACTTTTTACAAAACTGAATTTTAACTTGACAAAAAGACTGCCGGACAGTGGAAATTTCTCTTCCATCCTGCCCGACAGTCTGTCGTAAAATCTAACGTTATATCTCGTTATCTTTTATTATTTTTTACTGTTTTCTCTTTTGTTTCCTTTTTTCTTACGCTGAACCGCTACTCCACCGATTGCTCCTGCACTCGCTGTAAGCATCAGTGCCGGGAACAGAAGACTTGTCATGTCACCTGTCTTGGAAGCTCTATTCTTTGCTGTCGTTTCCTTCTTGTCACTTCCACTCTGACTGTTGTTCTGATCTTTGGATCCACCGGCTGAATTATCCTTGTTGTCGTCTCCTTTAGTGCTGTCATCTTTGCTATCATCGCCTTTGGTGCCATCATCTTTGTTGTCATCTTTCTTGTCATCATTGACAACAACCAGACCGTCAATCGCACTCTTCAGTGTTGCTGCTGCTTCATCAACCTCTTCCTGCGTTGCGTTTTCGTTCTCTATTACAACTTTTGCATCATTCAGTGCTAAAGCCATCACTGTATAACTCTCTGATGTATATGCTGATTCTTCTTTCGTCTCTGCATCTTCGATCAGACTCTTCAGGATTGACTTATCTGCTTTAAATCTCAGATTCAGCATGGCTGAGAGTAGATTGTCTTCTGTTTCTGTGATTTCTTTCTGCATTGCATTATCTTTATCTGCAATCAGATCTTGTGCTGCTTTGAGTGCATCTTTAAATTCTACCTGACCAGCTTCTACATATTTATCAAGATCAATTGCTTCCGCAACATCAACAAGTTTTTCAAGAGAAGTAATGTCTCCTTTGATCATTCCAAGCTTATGTACTTCCGTGAGTAGTTTCTGCCATACTGCATCAACCTCTTCCTGTGTTGCATTTTTATCCGCTGCGACTGTTTCTGCTTTCTCCAGTGCTTCGCTGAAAGACTTTTGTACATCTACAATTGCATTATTGAACTCCTCAGACTCTTTCTGCTGTTTTGCATACTCGATTGTCTTATTCAGGAAGTTCTTATTTACCTGGACTTTTTCTTCTGCTGTTACAGTTGTACTCACTGTGTATTTCAGATTGCTTCCTACATTAAGATTACTGATATAAGAGCTCTCAGACCCACCGTTACGGATTCCGAATCCACCGCTTGTCGGCAGTTCTTTATTTACATCGCACACATCAATCAGTTCATCATTCAGGTAAGTGTAAATCTTGTCTCCTACCGTTGCAATAAGGAATGTATTTTCCCCATCATTCAGAACAATCGGAACCTCTGCACCATAAACAGCAATGTTATTACCAATCTGTGTATGCTTCTTTAATGTCTTGCTGTCCGAACGGAACTGCCAGAAGTACTGATGACTTCCATCCTGTACATTGAATGCGATATTGGCAGCAATATTTTCAATTGTAAATGTTCCGCTGACTACATTTCCCTTCTTGTCTTCGTCTGTATTGACAACTTTCTGTCCTTTTGCTGCATAAATCTTACCATCTTTCAGATTAACTCCACTTAGCGGGCTACTCTGTCCATCAAAACTCCAGATCGTGTCATAAGTAAGGTTTTCTGTTCCTGTCTCTTTTGTTGCATCCTCAAATTCTGTTGTAGTTGATACATTGATCTTAAATTCACCGGCTCCTGTAATTGTCAGATTGCCAGATTCATCAATTGTTGCGCCTTCTCCTTCTACACTGAAGGTTGCACCAGCCAGACTTACTTCCTCTTCTGATCCGTCATCGTAAACATTCACAAGAACAACCTGTGCAGTATCTCCAACTTCCATTTTTTCTTTATCTGTCTTGACTTTTACTTCTGTACCTTTCAGTACTTTGACTACATTAAAGTCCAATGTACCGATTTCTGTCTTAGTTCCGTTGTACTCTGCTGTTACAGTTACGGTCGCTGTTCCAGCTTTCACTGGTGTAACAACACCCTTCTCATCTACAGTAGCTACTGTTTCGTCAGAACTTGTATAGGTTAATTTCAGTCCTTTTGCTTCTGTATACTTTTCACCAAACTGATCCTTTACGGTGGTCTTAATCTGTGCTGTCTTTCCAAGAATTAATTCTGTTGTATCTGCGGATACTTTACCAGTCAGAGTCACTTCTGCATCTTCTTTCTCATCACTGAGAGACAAATCATAAGTTCCTGATCCAAGTTCTACCGTCAGGTAAGTCCCGTCGTTGGTTCCTTTTACTTTCTCTCCATTTACACACATTGTTGTATATCTTGCACTTGGAACCGGAAGAGAAACCTTTGCTTTTGTATTTACTGGAATCGTAACGCTGGCTGTCATCTTCAGGTTTTCAATATCGTCAGCTGTTCCATTTGCATAGGATGCCTGAATCTCTCCCTTCACACTCGGTGTTGTCACTTCTGCAGATGCAACTTCACCTGGCTGGAACTTGATCGTAAATTCATCAAATCCTGCATCTATCGGCATAATACCAAAAGTTCCCTGTACAATAGAGCAGCCTGGTGCAGCACCCCACGGATGAGACATTGTCATGTTTCCTTTCCACTTGTGTCCCCATGCCTCCGGTGTGATCGTACAGTTCAAATCATCCAGAAGAGAGGCAAATGTCTTTACATCCGTTCCGACTTTTTGATTCGTCATCAGCTTTTCTGCATAATCTCCATGATTTCCATTATACAAGCCCTTCAGAATAAAGTACGTCACATAAACGCTTCCTTTAAATTCATCCTTGCACTTTTCATATACGAAATCACACATCTGATCTGCCATTTCCTGGCTGTCAAACACACCATAAGTCAATGCATAAGCAGTTGCATGGGTGGAAGAATGCTTTGTTGCTGCATAATCCTTTGCAAGAGAATCGTAGAAGCATCCGTTTTCCTTATCATATGCATATTTCAGAAGACTTTCTTTGAGCTTCTCTGATTTCTCAGTGTAGTATTTTGCATCATCTGTCTTTCCAAGTGCTGTACTAATATCCGCCATCTTAAGATAGATTCCAACATACTCTGCATTGAATACCACATCATAATAACTTCCCTGGTATCCATCTCTTTCGGATGTTGGCCAGTCAATCAAAGATGTATTACCTGCCTGACTTCCATTTGCCCGTATCAATCCTGTTGCAGAATCTTCATATTCCACTTCTTCTGTCAGTTTTTTCTTAAGTCCTGTGTAGTACTCCGAAATAGAATCTTTGTTTCCTGTATACATATAATCGAGATAAGACATCTCTACAGAAAAAATTCTGTAATCATTTGGCCAGGTCTGATTATCGATCAGCCATTCGTTAGAATGTCTTGCCAATGAATAATTTTCAGACACTGCATAACTTGTGCTTGAATTAACCAATAAATCGCCTTCATAAGGAGCACGCTCACGGGCTTGTGAATCAGTAAACACATCCTGATTTGTTGCTTCAATCGAATACTTTGAAAGTTCCCACAGACGATTTAACAATGTTGCTGCATCTGAACCGTCTGTTGCCTTGAAGCTTGAATCCTCTTGATCAAATTCTTGTTTGATCGCCCATCCCATGATGCTGTCTGGATTGTCCACAATTGCCTGCTTTGTTACATCATCCAGACCAATCAGCTCGACATAACGGAAATTACGCATTGTAGCGGTCTCAAATTCGTTTGTGCCTTCTTTTAATGTCCATGTATCTTCATAAACAGGTTTTGCAGATAACTGGTATTTTACGTTATCACCATTCATCTCTTCTCCCATATGAACTGTAACAGACTGCTTTGCGTCACTCTCGATGTTGACTTTCATACCACCGATAATCTCTTTTCCAAGATCTACAACTACATTTCCTGATTTATTGATATATACCTTCTTGGTTGCTTCCTTCGTAGTCTCACGAAGCACATTCTCTGATGTATATGGATAAAGAACTCTTCCACTCGTTCCTGTTGCTGAATCAGCCACCTGATTCTTAATCACTGCTGACGCCCATTTACTATCATCATAGTCTGCATTCTGCCATCCTGCCGGATATTTCTCAGCATTAATATTATCATGTAAAAGTGTTACATATCCTGTTCCGATACCGCTGCCGTCATCGCCAAACGCATTTGTTCCATTAAGTGTCTTCCATCCTGAATTTTCAACACCACTATTAGTCAGAACCTGTTTTGTTCCATCCTTATAAAATACCGTCATCTGCACCAAAATACTTCGACTGTCCTCTCTTGAATTTCCAACAGCACTGATTACATTAGCATCTCCGTTTGTAAGAAGTTCTGTCACATCATAAGAATTATAATAAACTTGAGTATATCCACTTCCGGTGCTGTATTTACCTACATTAGACATCTCTCTTGCTGATCCGGCCCCAAGGCAGGTTCCGTTCATGAATATATCATAAATCGTGCCTCTGTCCTTTGCTGTTCCACGGCTTGCCGTACTTACAATTGCCTTATCAATGTTATCAGTATTTTCAATTGTAAGCTTTGGACTACGGAAAAAAGAATATCTTGAGATTTCTGTTAAGAGATTCTCATCTTCTTTATCTGACTCTTCCGGAGTTGTCTCTCCTGTATATGGCTTTGTTGTATCACCGGACCATACACTGTACACTGACTTTCCTACATTTAATTTGCCATCTACAACAGACAGACCTGAGAAAAGCTTATCATCTGACTCAAAATCTGAAGAATACAAAACTGTCTTTGCTTCATCTGTTGATGTAATTACCAAATCATCTATTGTTCCAGCTTCTGTTCTTCCGGTACGATATCCGATTCTTCCATCTGTACGACCACCATCTACTTCAGCAGACCCAACTTCTACATACTGTGCATCTTCACTCTGCAAATCTGTAAGAATAGAAAATGTCATCCTTATTCCTTTGAAATCAATCCTTACGCCAAATTCACTTCCATCTTCTGGTAATGTTATTTCTGATTCAGCTAAATTGATTACCTGAAATGCATTTGTATTAATTGTGCCATTATCAATCTGATGAATCTTAATCTGATTATCATTTGAACGGAATTGAACCATATAACCATTCTTTCCAGCGTCATCCATTCTGACAAGCATTGCAAATGCTCCACCTTCTTTGATGGACATCTTCTGTTCCAATGTAAAGTCTGTCCATAGACTTGGATCTTTCTCTTCTTCTCCTGACTCCGGAGTTGCATTCGGTGTTGCCCAAATTCCATTCAGACTCTGCCATTCTCCTGATACATTTGTCATAAATGGACAAGCTTCTGATAACGGGCTCTCATTTCCATCTTTATCTTTTGTCTGCACCTGCCAGTAATAAAGTTCATTATCCTGCAGCTTATCTGACAGACCCTCTGCATGTGCATAACTGTTCTCGTCCGATTCCACCCAGCCTGTATCAAACACCTCACCTTTCAGTTCTGATGTTTCTGAAATAATAATACGATAAGCTGTCTGTACTTCTTTTTGATCTTTGTCATTGACTACCCATGAGAAAGCCGGGTCTTTCGTATCAATACCATATGCTTCATTAAGCATCTCTGTCTTGAGATTTGTCGGTGCATCCGGTGCATTTCCTTGTCCTGCATACACAGTTGACACAAATGCATATGGTACAGTACCTGTACCGGCAAGTACTGTTGCAAGTAATAATGCGATTGCCTGTTTCTTTTTCATAGTGTTCGCTCCTTATCATCCCTGTGTTGTGTAAATGTGATTTCTTTATGAATATCTTGCCACCATTATCACTTAAACTTTCTTTTCCGGCAATCGTAATATATTTTGAAATTGGGTAATTTATTTTTGAGTTTCACCTCATCAAAAATTTCCCCCATACATCCAAAGATTTTTTCGGTAATCTCTTGACTTGCACAGTTGTAAAGATATTAGGAAAGCACTTTCCTAATATACAAAAAAGAACCCCACCATTCACTGGCAGAGTCCTCTCTTTCTTCTTATACTTTAAATCTGTATCCCACACCCCAGATTGTCTCAATATATTGAGGATGTGAAGTATCATACTCAATCTTCTCACGGATCTTCTTAATATGTACTGTAACAGTTGCAATGTCTCCGATCGACTCCATATCCCAGATCTCACGGAAAAGCTCTTCCTTGCTGTACACATGATTCGGATGTCCTGCAAGGAAAGTTAAAAGGTCAAATTCTTTCGTTGTGAAAGACTTCTCTTCTCCATTCACCCAGACACGACGTGCTGTCTTGTCAATCTTCAATCCACGGATCTCGATCACTTCATTCTGCTCTACATTACTTCCGATCAGTCTCTCATATCTTGCAAGATGTGCTTTCACACGCGCTACAAGTTCACTTGGGCTGAACGGTTTTGTCATATAATCATCTGCGCCAAGTCCAAGCCCACGGATCTTATCAATATCATCTTTCTTCGCTGAAACCATAATGATCGGTGTATTCTTCTGGCTGCGGATCTGACGACAGATCTCAAATCCATCTACTCCCGGAAGCATCAGATCCAGAATGATCAGATCAAATTCTCCTTCAAGTCCTTTCTTCAGTCCTATCTCACCATCATTCGCAACCTCGACTTCAAAACCACTCAGCTCCAGATAGTCTTTCTCAAGATCTGCAATGCTTTCCTCGTCTTCTACGATTAAAATACGTTTACTCATCTTCTACGGGTACCTCCTGATATTTTCTTATTACAAAATACATCGTGGTTCCAACGCCCTCTTCGCTGGTTGCCCAGATCTTTCCTCCGTGCTCTTCCACAATCTTCTTCACGATAGAAAGACCGATGCCGCTTCCTCCCTTGGAAGAATTCCTTGAAGCATCTGTCCGGTAGAAACGGTCAAAGATATTCGGCAGATCCTTTGCCGCAATGCCCTTTCCGTTATCTCCCAGTTCTACCTGAATAAAGTCTCCCACGTCCTTTACATCCATCGTAATCTTCACCTTTGGCTTATCTGTATATTTGATAGAATTTGATACGATGTTATTGATGACTCTTCGAAGCTGCTCCGGATCTACGATCACCTTGCTGTCCTCTTCCATAAAGTTCCTGTAAGTAAATTCAGCTCCCTTTGATTCCAGTTCTACACTTAAATCCTCCGCACAATCTGCAAAATATCCCTTCGCAGAGATTGTTGTGAAATTATACGGAATTCGATTCGTATCGATCTTTGAATAAAGCGTCAGTTCATTGATCAGAAGATTCATCTCATTAGCTTTATTATAAATGGTTCTGATGTATCTGTCCATCTTTTCCGGCGTATCTGCTACCCCATCCATAATTCCTTCCACATAACCTTTGATCGCTGTGATCGGAGTCTTCAGAT
>OLRG01001701.1_pt1 | contig 17083 bp, 18 predicted proteins | sample 1672331 | NCBI WGS metagenome assembly OLRG01 (sample SAMEA3136672, study PRJEB25190) | human gut metagenome
TCAATCATGGCCGGAGTCAAATCCAGACCTGTATAATGTCGGTCTGGATATTTTTCTGCTAATAAAGAAATCATCGGAGCCGGTCCACATCCAGCGTCCAATAAATCTCTAAATGGCTCTTTCTCTAATTCTTCCAAAATATCCGGATAGTCCTTCTTACACATTTCGTAAATACCCGCATGGTTACTTTCATATCTTCCTGCTGCTTTTGTAAATTCAGCAATTGACAGTTTTTTGTATTCTTCGTTTTTCATGTTGTTTTCCTCCAATCACACCTGCACCATAAACCAATATTTTCATAGAAATCCGTCCTCTTTACATTGTCCAGTAAATCGCTATCATATATGTTAGTTTTATCTAACCTTAATTTTCTAAAAAACCGTGTGAAAACAAAACTGTAATTCCACACGGTTTCTTTTCTTCTGTATTCAGTATATCACTTTTACCTGGTTTATCAACCAGATTTTTTCATTATGCCTGCTCTTCCTTTCATTCTCATAATATTCGTATCCGCTGATCAAAAACTCAATCATCTTTTTTGTCATCTGAATCAGCATTTCCATTCCTGCCAAGAACACGGTCAAACTCATCAAGAACATCTGTCATCAAGCCCTCGTCAAGCCGCCTTCTACACTCTGCAATCAACACCGCTGGAATTCCATAAAATGCTTCTGCTATACTTCCGGTAATTGCTCCTAATGTGTCAGTATCTCCGCCAAGCGATACAGCATTCCGTATGGCATCCTCAAAATCTCTGGCTTCCAGAAAGGCAATGATTGCTTCCGGCACAGTTTTCTGACATGTCTCATCCATATGATACCCCAGCCTGATTTTATCTAAACTTCTATCCAGATCATAACGAAATTCTTTTTCAATATACTCTTTAATTTCTTCTTTTGAAGAACCATTTCTGGCCATGTATATTGCACTGGCTGTTGCTTCTGCACCCTTAATTCCTTCTGGATGATTATGTGTCACATTCGCAGTCGCTCTTGCCACCTCTCTGGTTTTTTCAATGGAATTATAAAGCCATCCTGCTGCTGATACTCTCATGGCGGAACCATTACCATAACTTCCGTATGGCTTAGGATTTCTTTCACTAAGCCAGCACCTGAATCTTCCACCATAACCAGCATGTGGATACCTTCTTCCCCAATCCTGCATGTTAGCTGCTACCGCCACTTCGATTTCCTTTCCTGTAGCTTCCGTTCCAACTGCCAACAATGCTTCTCCTATTGCTATTGTCATAACAGAATCATCGGTAAATCTACAGCCTTTGCTAAACAAATCAAATTCCTTTGTTTTATCTCCTCTGTCAAACTCAAATGGACTTCCTATCATATCTCCTAAAATTGCTCCGTACATATATGTCTCCAATCTCCGGAATGCTCCGGCAGCTCTTTTTCTTTGTTACAATATGAGTATAATTGAAAGACATCTTTATATGGTCGCTATCCGGGCGACACTTTTTAGGGCAAAAACAAACGCCGATACTATAAGTACCGACGTAACATATGCACCGATAACAGCAATATCACCTCTTGCAATTTTCCGATGCCTGCTTTTCAGCAAGAAGCTGTTCTTTTCCTGTCGCCCTCTTGATTACCGAACAGCAAAAATCATATCTAAATCATCTAAACCGTAAATCTTAATGCCCATGTAAGAACCATCATATAGTGTGATAGTGGTAACATCATAAAGTGTTCCATCTTTATCGGTCTGTCCCAGTTTGATCGTTTTCTCGTAACTGTGAAGGTACTGAACAGTTACATTTTCTCTTGTATTAGTTTCCCAATAATTACTATCTTTATTTCCGGTGAATTCTACTAATGCCAACATTCAACAGCTACTTTTATAACACCATCTCTCTTATTCTCGAAAAGATCATAAGCCTCATCAATCTTACTTAGAGGATAGGTATGCGTGATAAGTGGTTCTGTATTAATCTTTCCATCAGCAATCAGTTGCAATGTCTCATCGCAGTCGCATCCATCTACTCCACCGGTTTTGAAGATAAGATTTTTCCCATACATATCTGGAAGCGGTAATCTCTGTGCTTTATCATACAGTGCAACGATTGTTACAATTGCATTCGGTCTTGCGCACTCCCATGCAAGACGAAACGTTGATTCTGCTCCGGCAACTTCGAGAACAACATCTGCTCCACCATGATCACTTGTTTTCTTAACAAATTTCTCGCATTCTTCCGGGGAAACAGTAAGTACATCTGGATAATGCTTATTAATAAATTGAATACGTTCTTCGTCTTTCTCACACATGATAATGTGCTTTGGATTCTTCAGCATAACGCAAAGCAATGTACAGATTCCTGTAGGACCTGCACCAATGATCAGTACTGTGTCATCTTCTGTAATTTCAGAAATACGAGTTGCCCAGTAACCGGTAGCCAGAACATCTCCAACGAATAATGCCTGTCTCTCTGTAACTTCATCTGGAATCTTGTTTAAACCTTGATCTGCGAACGGCACACGCACATACTCAGCCTGACCGCCATCGATGCGACAGCCAAGAGCCCAACCGCCATTTTGGTCAGTACAGTTATTGACGTAACCTTTTTTACAGAAATAACATTCACCACAAAATGTCTCCACATTTACTGTTACTCTGTCTCCCGGTTTAACATGAGTAACAGCACCTCCAACTTCTTCAACAATTCCAACCATCTCGTGACCAACAGTAATTCCCGGAACTGCACGTGGAACACTTCCATGCTTGATATGCAAATCACTGGAACAGATACTCGCAAGCGTTACCTTTACAATAGCATCCCTTTCATGCATGATTACCGGTTTCGATTTTTCTCTTAATTCAAATTTCCCTTTTGATACATATGTATAAGTCTGCATTGTTTTCTCCCCACCATTTTCGAATAATATAAAGCGGTTTGCTCTTTCGGATTATCTCCATCCCGATAAGGCACTGGGGCCGCCATAACACACTATTTCAGCCCGCTTCCTTCTTAAAGCTCATTATATTTCTTTGCGCTGCCTTTTGCTTTCTCCACTGGATATTTTGCCTCATTCATTGTCATCTTCATATTGATAATTTCATCCGCGTCCAATCCAAGAGCATCCAACAGATTCTGGGAATACACCATCACATCTGCCAATTCCTCTTTTACATGCTGCAAATCATACTCCTTATCATTCCACTGAAAACACTCTAATAATTCTGCCGCTTCAATGACTATGGATTTTGCCAAATTGCCCGGAGAATGGAACTGCTCCCACTCCCTGTCTTCTGTAAACTTTCTAATTCTGTCTATTGTTTCCTGTTTCATAATAATTCCTCACTTTTCACCAGATAGGTTCATTTCTCTTATTGATAAATCTTTTATCTCTGTATTTTGGTATCCGCAAACCGAACATAGCTGGCTACTGGCATAATTTCCATGTTCCCATGCCATAAGTATACAATACTATCTAACTTTTGGCTACCGCAATCCCACCGTCGTCTCCTCGGTCCATATTTTCGAATAAATCGCATTCCGACATTCCATTTCAACATCGTAATCTGTCGGATAATCCTGAATGGAGACATTACTTTTCCATTCTTTACGACGACGGTTATGTACAAAACGGACAATAGCAAGAATAACGCTGATAACACCAATCGCTGTAAAAACATTGCTGATGGGTGCCCAATATGGAGAATTGAAAAACTGTAAGATATAATCAGGCATTTTATACTTCCTTTCTGGGGTATTTTCATGTGTGTTATGTAACCAAATAATCGCTGTGCTTTTGCAATGAAGAAAAACCGGCCAACTGATTTTTCCAAACCAGCCAGTCGGCATCTTTTCCTCTTTCTGCTTCACTTATCTTATTTCATACAATTCATTACAACCGTAATCATCATTTCCATCTCATCCGGTCTGGACTCAGCAATCATAATCGTCAGCGCTACCAGTGTATGGTCATCAATTGTCTTCTGACCATTGGCAAACAATGCACCATTCTTATCAAGAAAATACAAGAACATCGCTGCTGCAATTCTCTTGTTGCCATCGAAAAAGCTATGATTCTTCGTCACAAAATACAGCAAATGCGCCGCTTTCTCTTCCAATGTCGGATAAACTTCCATGCCCGCAAAAGACTGATAAATGTTTCCAATACTGCCTTTAAAAGAGTCGTCTTTTTCCTTGCCGAAAAGATCCGATTCTTTGCCAAACCGCATACAGGCGATCACATGCATACATTCCTCATAAGTTAATACATATGCGGCTTCATTTCCTTTTGGTCTTTTCATCGTCTGATGGTCATACGCATCCAACAAATCCAGTGCCGTACTGTACTGCTCAATGACTGAAAGTACCTGCTGGCTGTCAAATGAATTATTCTGTGTACGTTTCATCGTATATCCCCCATGTATGTCATTCTATCATCAGCTGAATTCAGTATAACATATCAACTGATATTCTATTTCCCAATCAAACTTTTTTTCAACAGCTTGATGATTTCTTACTGCAGACGATTTTACTTCAATACGCTGCATTTTATTTCTCAATTCAAGGCATCATCGTCTTTTTCGAATTTCACTGTCAGATAATAAACCTCATCATTACAGCTGTCAACATTTTCATTTTCAATATCTGAGAATGGTGTCACACTCAACGCGTTTTTTGCATAATACAAAGCCAATATGCCGATTTCTTTTCCGGGCTGAATCGTTATTTTCCCTTCATCAATGCTTTTTGCTGACCGTCCGTAATAATTTCTACCCTGTACATCCTCCAAAATATTAAATTCCGTAGAAAATTTTGTTCCTTCACCGGCAGCAATCAGTTTAACTTTAAAATTCTGAAAATCCGGTATAACCGCAATCATTCCGTTTCTTAACGAAATCTGCTCAAGCTCGGACCAGCTTATTGTTCCCAGCGAGCTTTCGGATTCCAACACACCTTTTTTGTAAACAGCCAATTCAAATGATATACCTTTAATTTCCTTATCCACAGCATAATCATATAAAAAAGCGCCATCCACATCTGAAAGCATACCGGCAATATTCATCTCTGTACTATCCTGTGCCAGCGGTTCTATGTAATTCACTCTCGGCTGATTTTTAAACGTCAACAGATAAATCAGAATCCCCGCCATCACGCTTCCGAAAACTGCCAGCAACACAATGATTTTTTTCAATTTGCTCTTGCGGTGTTCTCCATCCTCCGTCACCTGGATCAGATTTTCCTCGGATTTCTGAACCACCTCAGCAGGTTCAATATCTTCCCCGGCAATAAATTCATTGAGAGATATTCCGAGGATTTCACACAACGCCATATAAACAGAAACATCCGGCAGACAGATGCCCCGCTCCCACTTGGAAACGGACTTGTCACTCATTCCCAGTTTCTCTGCCACCTGTGCCTGCGTCATTCCAAGGGCTTTTCTCTTTCCGGCAATATATTTTCCAATTCAAAATAAATATCTCTGTCACAAACGTGATTGTCAGATCAGCACAAACTTATCTGCTTTCCTCTTCGGTGCCTTTGGCGCCTCCTCCGCTGCATTGTATCCCAAAGCTATAATTCCCACCAGTTCACCATGTCCCGGTGCAAATTCATCTCTGAGATCCTTTGTCATATGAGCCTGGTTTGCTGCTGTCATCCAACAGCTGGACACACCATGGTCATAGGCACTGAGAACCAGATTCTCCATGGAAGCTGCAACACTCTGAACAACACCTTCATCCAGAAGGGCCCATGTATAATCCGGCTTGTCCCTGAAAGCCAGTACTACCGCAGGCGCCCCGCCAAGTGTACTGATGAACGAAAGTGTCGTCTTTACAACTTCCGGGTGAGCAGAAAAACGTTCTTCCAGATGCGGTCTATCCCTGTCAGAAACAACGCTCATCATTTCTTTCAATCTTGTCATCTTCTCAGGTGTACGGATAACCACATAATACCATGGCTGGAGATTCACTCCCGATGGTGCCCACAGGGCCGCATCTACAATTTCTTTCAAAATTTTGTCATCCACCGGTGTATCCTTGAATTTTCTCACCGACCTGCGTCCGTACACAACATCTTTAAACTCCATAAACATTACCTCCTGTAATCTCTATTCTTTATATTTTACCGGCGGAATCAATCGCCGGTTCCCCTTAAACTTAAAACCCGACAATATCTATTCCCACACCTTCGGCTGATACTGCATATGCGATACATTATAAACCGTAATAAAGGCCTTCGGATCCTCACGATTGATATACGCCATCAGTTTCTGATATTCGCTCTTATCAACAATCGTGATAATCTCATTGTGTTTCTCTTTATTATAAGCGCCAATGGCCTCATAAATCGTTGCGCCGCTGTGCAGCTCATGAATAATAAACTGTCTCAGGGCTTCTTCCTTCTCTGTAATAATGCAGACTCTGCGCTTGATATTATGGTCGAAAATAAAATGATCCAATACAATCCCGTTAAAATACGTACCAAGAATACTTAAGACAACGGTCTTCTTGTCATAGACCAGTGCAGCGGACAATGCCACACACATGCCGGAGAGGGACATGGCTTTTCCCAGTTCCATATGTAAATATTTATTCATGATCTTGGCCACAATATCCAGGCCACCGGAAGATGCATTACGGTTAAACAAAATACTTAATCCCACGCTGACAACCAGAATATAGCAAATCACATCCAGCTCCTGACTACCTGTCATGGAATCATAATCCGCAAATATTTTCTCAAAAATACCGATAAAAACCGGCAGCATAATGCTTGTATAAACGGTTTTCACACCGAATTCCCTGCCGCATGTCAAAAATCCGATGATCAGCAGCACCACATTCAGAATCATGGTAATCGCTGACAAAGGCAACGGCACAAAATTCGACAAGACAATACCCAGACCGGAAATACTGCTGACAGACGTATGACTCGGTACAAGGAAAAAATAAACTGCTGCTGCAATGATCGCCACTGCTGCCGTCAGAATGATAATTTCCTTTATAACTTCATTAAAATTGATTTTCTTCATAGCACAACTTTCTCCTTCTACCCTATACCTTATCCGCTAACCCAGCACTTGTCAATCTTTTTTCATTCTAAGAACAAAGTGTGCGCTTGTCGCACACTTTCGCGCGTGAGCGGATAGCACCGCTATATATTCCTCTCCGCGAACTGCGCTTTCTGGCACACAGTGCCTTTTTATGTAATAGGGAATTCCAACAGATTTCCTATTACATAAAAAAAAGCCCCATACTATTCATGTTACAGAATTGTATGGAACTTTTTTCTAAATACTTTTAATTAACCGAAGTATCTCTTAAGCAGACCTTCGAATGCTTTTCCATGGCGTGCTTCATCGCGGGCCATCTCATGAACTGTGTCGTGGATAGCATCCAGGTTCAGCGCTTTCGCACGTTTCGCAAGGTCGAACTTGCCTTCTGTTGCGCCGTGTTCAGCGTCCACTCTCATCTCCAGATTCTTCTTTGTGCTATCTGTGACAACTTCACCGAGAAGTTCTGCAAACTTCGCTGCATGTTCAGCCTCTTCATAAGCAGCTTTCTCCCAGTATAAACCGATCTCAGGATAGCCTTCTCTGTGCGCCACACGCGCCATTGCCAGATACATACCTACCTCTGAACATTCACCTTCGAAGTTCGCTCTTAAATCAGCCATGATATCTTCAGGTGCACCCTGAGCAACACCTACAACATGTTCTGCAGCCCATGTCTTATCACCGGACTGTTCTTTGAACTTGCTGGCCGGTGCCTTACAGACTGGACAAAACTCCGGAGCGTTTTCACCTTCATAAACATAACCACATACTGTACAAACCCATTTCTTCATAATTATAATCTCCTTTTCTCGATATGATTTTATATTCGTGTTTCGTTTTATTCTTAAATAACAGTAATCATTACTGTTATCGTTATAATACACGATATCTACGCTTTTGTCAATCACTTTTTATCATTTTCTCAAAACTTTTTTATCATTCTGTCAGTTCAAACTTTCTCCGGTAATTTCGCTGCTCCAATTCATTTATCTCTCCAAAACTACTTTCAGCGCTGCGATTAATTTTTCATTATCCGCATGGCTTTTGACTGCAATCCTGAAATATCCCTCCGAAAGATTTCTGTAGTTGCTGCAGTCACGAATCAGTATGCCTGCTGCAATCAAACGTTCCTTTAAGTCCCTATCTGCTTTCAGTAATATATAATTAGCTGCGCTTTTCCAATACTGTACCCCCAGTGTATCCAATGCCTGATACAAATATTCTTTTTCTTTTCTGATATACTGCACAGTTTCTTTGACAAAATCATCCTCTTTGAGGGCTGCTTTGCCTGCTGCACTTGCCAGAACTGACACATTCCATGGCGGCCCTGCCTGATACATCCGATCGATCAATTCTGTATCCGCTGTCAAACCAAATCCCAGACGGACACCAGCCATGGCATACATCTTTGTAAAAGCCTTCAATATCATTAAATTTGGATATTCCTTCAGCTTTTCAACTAAAGAATTTTCTTCTTCACGTCCTGTAAAATCCATGAAACACTCATCCAGAAACAACCGGATTTTATTGTCTTTGCAGCATTCAACAATTGATGCTAAAATCTGTACCGGTATCAGAACCCCAGTCGGATTATTAGGATTGCACAAAAAAACAACCTCCGGCATTTCCCGTTCAATCAACGTCAAAATATCTTCTTTAATGCAAAAATCCTGGTGATTCAAAGAATACACCGCTGTTTCAGGTACGTCATACGATGCCCAAAGACTTTGCCAGGCTCCCTCATACTCCGCAAAGCAAGGTGCCGTCACCAGAATTTTCTTCGGTCTTACCGCATACACATACCGATAAATAACGTCCGCCGCTTCATTTCCGCAAATGATCTGACTGCTGTCTATATGATACTTCTCTCCGATGGCTTTTCGCAGGCTGTCGCTGTACATTTCTGGATAATGACCAATTTGCCCGATGGCATCAGCAATTGACCGATTCACTGATTCCGGGGCCCCAAGCGGATTAATATTCGCTGAAAAATCCAGAATATTATTGTATTGATAAATATTTCCGCCATGTATATTCTTCATCTGATTTCTCCTGTCTATTCAAAGTTTCTCTTCAATTCATCTGCTGCCTGAATGGTCACCTGTCACTCGCATCCAAAATTCTCACTGCTACTTCAGTTACATAATCCTCTATTTCCTTGGCAATAAAATTGTCCACCACATACCGCTCAATATAAAACGACTCAGTCTTTAAATGATGCTGTTCTTTATATTGCAGCAATCGCTTATATGTCTGTCCAATATTCATCCAATGCCCTACATGATAAGCAGTAATATACCTGCCTCCCGGCAGAATCTCATACTGACCTGTCGCAGGCCGCTCATCCACCAGCAGAATCGTGTTGTCATACTCTGTAAATTTCCCTTTTTGGACATTTTCGTCATATTGAATATAAGCTACATCATAATCGCTCCGCATACCCGACTTCTTGAATTCCGCAATCAACTCGCTGGTTTTCCGATAGATGGATTTCTCCAGGCCATCCGCTACATGCCCATACAAATAGTATCTCTCGGAAAATGCCTGAATCGTCACTTCCGAAAAATCTGTTTTTTCTGCATCTGCAATTTTCTCCCGCCGCCTGGACAGCCATTGTTTCATCGCTTTTAGCTTTTCTATCTGCCTGTCAATCTGCTGCTCTCTCTCTGCAAAAACATGCATCACCCGCTCCGGGCTGCGATGCGCAAGCATATCTCTGATTTCTTTCAGAGGCATCCCCAGATCCCGCAGCATCCGTATGGTATCAAATGTCTCCATCTGATAAATGGAATAATATCGATACCCGTTTTCCGATACCTTTTCAGGGCAAAATAAGCCAATGTCATCATAATGAAACAATGTATCCTTTGAAACACCCATGGCCGACGCAAACTCACCTGTTGTCATATATTCATGCCTGTCCATTTTATCCCTCCAAAAGCATTTCTGCCTTTTCACGCATCTAATTGTAAATATTTGTATTCCCTCTTGACTATAGGGTTACCCAATAGTATATTCTATCAAATGTTGATAAAAGTTACACTATCTTTTGAAAGGATTTTATCTATGAGTCACTCAATTAACGGCCATTTTACACCGGCCTCTCTTTTAAAATTTGCCGCACCTTCCATCATTATGATGATGTTTATGTCATTATATACGATTATCGACGGTATTTTTATTTCACGTTTTGTCGGCAGCAATGCTCTGTCCTCTTTAAACATTGTTTATCCAATCATTAATATTGTTTTTGCCATTGGCACCATGCTGGGCACCGGTGGCAATGCCATTATCAGCCGTTACATGGGGGAAGGCAAAGATAAAGAAGCCAAGGAATGTATGACCCAGTTTGTGCTCATCAGTCTGCTCATCAGTGTTGTCATTCTTGTGCTGACCCATATGAATCTGACTTCTATTTCCAGAATCCTGGGAGCCAGCGATCTTCTGCTGGCTGACTGCGACAGTTACCTTTCTGTCGTCGTCAGCTTTGCACCGGCAGCCATCCTGCAATGTCTGTTTCAGTCTTATTTTGTTACTGCAGGCCGACCAAACCTTGGCCTTGTTCTGACGATGATCGCAGGTATCCTGAATGCCGTTTTGGACTATGTTTTTATCGTTGTTTGCCAGATGGGCATCAGCGGAGCTGCCCTTGCCACAGGTATCGGTCAATCCATTCCGGCTATCGCCGGCCTGCTGTTTTTTACATTTTCGAAAGGTTCTCTGCATTTCATCCATTTCAGACTCCATCTCAGGGAGCTTGGACAGGCCTGTTATAATGGTTCCTCTGAAATGATCTCACAGCTGTCCAATGCCATCGTTACATTTCTGTTCAATATTGTCATGATGCGTCTGGCCGGCGAACAGGGTGTCGCTGCCATCACGATTTTACTGTACGGACAGTTCCTGTTCAATGCCTTTTATCTTGGATTTTCCATCGGCATCGGACCGATCGTCGGTTTCCAGTACGGCGCAGGCAACAAAAAAGAACTGAAAAATATCCATCGTATTGCTTTCCTCTTTGTGGGTATTTCCTCAGTTCTTCTGACAATCGCTGCCGTTACATTATCCACACCAATTGTTTCCGTCTTTACACATGATGCGGATACTTTCCGGCTGGCTGCTCCGGGATTTAAGATTTTTGCCATTAACTTCCTGTTCAGCGGTTTAAACATTACTTCCTCCGGATTTTTCACCGCCTTATCCAACGGTCTGATTTCCGCAATGATTTCCTTCTGCCGAACACTTGTATTTATTGTATTGAGCTTGTTGATTTTGCCGACTTTCCTTGACTTAACCGGCGCATGGATTGCCATTCCGGTGGCAGAGTTTCTGACATTGCTCCTGTCGACAGTCATGCATGTACGGTATTTCTTCCGGCCGGGAAAACAGAATTACTTTATTTGACGCTGTGAAAACAATGCTGCGAAATCCCTAGTCTACCGACACTATTTTTCATCCGTAAGAAATATCTTATGATTTTATTTTTATCAACTATGTAGAATACAGATTTATACTGCTTTCCTGCATTCTCTGCTATTAACCAGTTGTATAAGGCCATTCATAGCCTTATCGAACAGTACAGTATAAACAGAACCAAAGACATTGGCGCCGATTCGGAGAGCGACCGCTCCTGCCGCACCAAAGAGGCCGGAAGCGATGGAGAGGGCGCCGAAGGTATTGAAGACTGTCTGCCATGCGTATCCTGCAGAGTAACCAACACCAATTCCGCCAATGATGCCGATATAAGGATACATGGATGGCGGAAGTATGTAATACAATACAAGGAAAATCAGACAGCCGACGATGTTATACGGACCTCGCTTTTTGGCACGTTCGACAATATCCGACGAAAACGGCAGACAGACGGACATGCATGCAATGCCGGCCCACATGGCTCTCGGCAGCCCCAGCAATGAGAAAATCAGCAACGCTGTTGAAACCACCAGTGTCAGTTTGATGTACCACCAGTTTCTGGCCGAACGAATATTGAATTCTCTGAAAATGTCCAGAAAATGTCTTCTGTAAGGACGCTTGCGCTGATTCTTATAAAAAACAGCCATACAGATCAGCATCCCCACCAACAGACTGATAACACGCAGATAATAGGATCTGCCGGTGACATCATATCCCTGAAGCAATAAATATCCCAGCACAAATGTGGAATGATTGTACATAATGACATTGTGGCAGCCAAGCAGCATTAATGTAAAAATGCAGCCAATATTAATAACAAAGGCCACCCATGGTGAAACCATATTGGAGACCCTCGGTCCGACGATCAAAATAGCAAAAATACCGACAATACACAGCAGACCATGATGCGTCCGAATACCAAAATCTGCCTGGCGAAGCACCAGAAGTGCTAACAGAAAAACAACCCCGGCTACGCTATTGTCCGATCCGAAGATCATGCTGTATAAGGTTACCAGTGCAAAACAGAATGTCATGACCAAATAGACTTTAAAATTATAAATCAAAATATGTCTGCGTTTTTCCTTCTTATCTGTTGTGTTTTTAATTAATTGTTTGGAACCCGCGGAACTCAACTGCAATTCCTGATAAAATGTCATTAATCTTTCATCCTTTCATTAATCATATTCTTTTGCTTCATTTTTCTATTTCAGTCTGTGCGACTATTGACGCTTCTTATCTATTTGCTATTCGCGTTACTCAAAATCATATTGGCCGCTTCAATGAGTCTGAATAATTTCTCAAAATCATCTGACGTCATCTGTTCCCTTAATGTGTACAATGGATCAAGGTAATAATAATACATCCGGTCTACTTCTTCTTTGCCATCATCTGTTACACGAATACCATAACTTCTCCGGTCGTTCAATGTTCTTTCTTTAATAATCAGTGCTTTCTTCTCAAGACTATCAATTAAACGACTGATAATCGTCTTACTGACTCCCATATCCGCTGCCAGCTGTCCCGGTGTCATCATACCGCCTGACAAAGCCACTCGAAACAGTAAATCCACCTCTTGTGCAGATGCCAGATCCCCTTTACTGCTCTTTCGAATAGCCATGCTGCCAAAATGCCGCAATTCTCCCTGTTTTCTAATCATCTCTCGCCAATATTTGTCCTTTTCTGTATTTCTCATTTCCTATATCCTGTTCAATCTTTATTGATGCAGCATCTTTTTGATACACCAACTGATCCTTCATACCATTCATCAGAAGTTTTATATCTTCATATCGGAGTACTCATGCCATCCATTTAGTTCACAATGTAAACTATCTGGTCTGTAAAATATCATACTGCAAATTTGTTTCTTCGTCAAGCAGAAAATGGATGAACCCTGCATCATCATGCCACAGGTTTCATCCATTTTTAATCCGTGCTACATCTCTGTTTATTTTTACTCCTTTTAATGTTGTGCCAGATAACTCTTTCCGGCTTCATCTGTTTCCAGGATAGCGTTTTTAAATTTTTCCTCTGATGCACCGCCCGGTACGAACTGCCACTCGATCACGCTGGATGCTTTCTTCACAATCTTATCCACATCTTCCGTTGTCAAATCCATTTCTTCCAGTGTAACCGGCAATCTCATATCTGCGTTAAATGCCATAATTTTATCACGTTCTCTAATCTGTCCATCATAGGTCAGCAGACACAGCACACCAAAGGAAACGATCTCCCCGTGCAGATGTTTCTCCGCTGCCGGTATCGTAGATACGCCATAATAAACACAATGAGCAAGTGTACTGTTGTAATAATAATCATCCTTCGGATCCGGCTGTGCTTCATGGGTTTCAAAATTTGACACAATACCTGTTGAAATGATAATATCCAATGCAACCTGTTCCAGTGCAAAAGATGGTTTTCTCTGTCGGCAATCTTCCAATGCCTGTTTGCCGTACGTCAGCAGAGGTTCTGTACAAATGGTTGAAATACAATGTCCCATCAATGGTGTATGATACATCGGCTTATCACGGGTTACAAAAAGAACTTCGTATTCTTTTGAAAGGGCATCACCAATTCCCGCCCAAAACAACTCTGCAGGTGAATCTGAAATGACTTTTGTATTAATAAAAGTATGATAAGCCGGCGTCTTCATATAATAATACTCTTTAAAAGATGCATCCTGATTATATACAACCGCAATAGCTGTACATGCGGCACAGTTAGAGGCCAGTGTCGGAAAGGTAAAAAACGGTTTATCCAACATATCCGCCAAAATCTTAACTGTATCACAAGCACGTCCGCCGCCGATACCAAACAGCATATCTGCATTTATTACTTCCGGGTGCTTCTTCAGTATTTCAACATTTTCATAATTCGAATCACCGCCATACCAGATAAAATCAGTAATTTCAAAATCAGTGCCTTCCAAAGCCTTTAATAATTCCGGCTTCGCTTTAGACATCGCCGTCTTTCCTCCGATAGCAACTGCCTTTTTACCATACTTTCGTGTTACATAAGGAATCTCTTTATAACATTTCTCTCCTACGCTATAACTTGGCAAAAATATACTATAATTTGACATTCTGATCACCCTTTCCATTTCATGTCATTCATTCTGTTTTTCGAATATTGATTATGTTATTGTCTGTACTATATATTAATCCTGATTTTTTTCAAAATCAAGCATTAAAAATGTCAGAAGCACATCTCTACTTCTGACATTTCAATTCTTTTCAATTTAATGCATCATACCCGCATTCCCTTGTCCGGATCTTCATGGCAGAACGAATTTCATAGCTGAAAATCTTGCCGTCACCGACTTCGCCTGTGAAAGCGGCTTTCTGAATCGCAGCAATGGTTTTCTGCTCCCATTCTTCTGAGGATACGACAATTTCAAACTTAATTTTCGGCAGCATCATCACATCTACTTCCGTACCACGCACGCGCTTTTTGTAACCACGCTGTGCCCCGCACCCCATGACCTGTGAAACGGTTACCGTCTTTACCAAATATTAACTTTGCTGGGCATTATCCGATGCAAATGACTTAAATACTTTACAAAAATCCTATTTCTCCGCTTTCTCTTTCTCATACTGTCCCAGTGCCTGAAATGCCTCCTTCGACAACGGATATAGGATTGAAATATTAAACAATGTCATCAGGCCGATGCCCACATCACCCAGATCCCATACAAATGTATAGGCGGCAATACCGCCGATGAACAGCATAACCAGCGCCAATACTTTATAGGCCATCTGCCAGCACCATTTATCACCAAAAAGGTACGCCACATTAGATCGGGCATAAAAAAGAATACCGAGAAATGTTGAAAAACTGAACATAGCTAATGTGACTGCAATAAAAATCACGCCAAATCGCCCCAGATGAAATTCCATGGCCGTCTGCAAAAGTGCCATACCTGACAGACCATCTGTCACTTCCTGCGGTACAAGCAGCATAATAAATGCGGTGCAGCTGCAAATCACAATGGTATCGATAAAGACGCCAAGAGACTGAACCAGTCCCATGGTCACCGGTGTCTTTCCCTCTGCAGCAGCTGCCGCACAAGGTGCAGAACCCGAACCGGCCTCATTGGAAAACAAGCCGCGTTTTACACCATTCATCAAAATAGCGCCAAAACTTCCGCCGGCAAACTGCCGGATGCCGAAAGCTTCTTCAAAAATACGCTGAAAAACCCCCGGCAATGCCGTTATATTCATTCCGATGATAATCAATGTGATCACAAAATATAAAACGGCCATCACCGGTACCAATACATCCAGCACCTTGACCGTCGCATTTTTCCTGAGCACGATCACCGCCGCCAAAATTACCAGTGCAATCGTTGTATAAAGCGGCGGAATGTTAAAGGCATTGTTAAATGATTCCGAAACCGAATTACTGATAACCTGACTGATACCGCACCAGCAAATCAGACCCGAAATGGCAAATAATACCGCCGGCAGAACATACCTTTTCTTCCTACCTTCTTTGCGCTCGAAAAAACGATGGATATAATAAGCCGGTCCACCGCGATAACCGCCGTAAAGCGGGTCTTTTTCTTTATAAAGCTGTGCCAGTGTAGCCTCAATAAAAGCTGTGGCAGAACCCAAAACCGCCATGATCCACATCCAGAAAACAGCACCGGCACCACCGGCAGAAATAGCCGCTACAACACCCACAAGATTCCCCATACCGACACGGGTGGCCGTGGATACAATCAAAGTCTGAAAAGGTGACAGACCATTTTCCCCGCTCTTTTGTTTCGTCAGGGCACGCACCATATCCGGGAACAGGCGAACCTGCATAAAACGCGTACGAATCGTAAAATAAACCGCCGCCGGCACAAGAAATATAATCAGCAGTGAAATGCCGATAGAACCGCCGACCGGCAGCGGAATTTGAAATAAGTCGCCCCACAGAAAATTGTAGGTGGCTTCAATAAGCTGTACAATAAACATTCTAAATTTCCTTCCCTAAATAGCAAAACGCCATAGTTATTAAAAGTTGTGCTTTATCACTTTCACCTTTAACAGTATACAGTAAAAAAGTTAAAAGCTCAATATAAACTTCTCTTTTATGTTTTATCTGAATCTAATTCATGTTACAATAAAATTCATGTACCAGACATATGTGTCTGCTTCCGAAATACAGCATTTCTCACTTTGTGTCGTGTTTCCGGCAGATATTTTATTTTACCCTGTTATCAAGGAGGTTACAGTGTGAATCAACAAAAAATTGGAAGTTTCATCAAAGAACTTCGAAAGGAACAAGGTATCACTCAGGAACAGCTTGCCGAACAATTCAATGTCTCCGCCAGAACGATTTCCCGTTGGGAAACCGGGCATAACATGCCAGATATCAGTCTGCTTGTGGAAATTTCAGAATTTTTCGATGTAAGTATTCCTGAAATCATCAATGGTGAAAGGAAAAGTGAGAATATGAACGAAGAAGTCAAAGAAGTCGCTGAAAAATTATCAGATTATGCAGGTGAAGAAAAAATCAATATGATCAAGAATGTCAGGAATTTAAGTATTACAGGTGTCTGCGCGCTCATTCTCTGTTATATTCTTGAAGCTGCCGGCGTATCCGGACAAAATAGCTTCTTTGAAAAACTGTATTTGTATTGCGAAACTTTAGTGCCGGTA
>OLRG01001704.1_pt1 | contig 17061 bp, 13 predicted proteins | sample 1672331 | NCBI WGS metagenome assembly OLRG01 (sample SAMEA3136672, study PRJEB25190) | human gut metagenome
GCCCTTGGGGGTGAAGAAGTACCTGTTGCCGTCGATCTGCTTCCAGCCCTTGCAGATGACGCCGTCCTCGTCGGCGTAGACGTAGTGGTCGCCGGTGCCGATCCAGCCGGTAAGGCGGTAGCCCTCCTCGTCAAGGACGTAGGTCGGCTCTCCGTCACCATCGCCGGGCGTGAAGAACAGGATACCCATCGCGTTGTCGGAGTAGGCGTAGGTACCATCCTCGTACACGTAGCGGTACTTGCCGTTCTCCTGTTGCATCCACGTGCCGGGCTCGTCCTTCTGCCAGGCCAGAGCCACAGTCGGGGCAATTCCCGCCAGGGCGAGCGTCGCCGTGAGCGCCAGGCCGAGGAATCTCTTTCCCCTCATCTCTTCTCCCTTCATCAAGGGTTTGCGTTTGGGACCAGCAGCATGAGGCCGACCCGTTTGGTTTTCAGCGTAGCACCAGGGAGGGGTAAACACGCCACCATGCTCGGCGGACGGCCGCGAACGAATGTCATAAAAATCGAGCTGGGTATTCCCAAACGGATACCCAGCTCGGAAATATCGGTCCTTAGGCGAGAAAAACCGACCTGGGCGCCCAGCGACGAACGCCCAGGTCGGCAATTGCGGCAGCAGAGGCTTCTCAAACGGGAAGACCCACGGCTCTATGCGCCCGGCACCCACTTGCCGTCGGCGCCCACCCAGTAGCCGTCAACGCGCGCGCTAGTGGCCATGGCGCCGGAGGAGGTGACGTAGTAGTCCCCCAGCCAGCGGTCATGGGCCATGGCACCAGAGGAATCCGCCCAGTACCATACGTCGCCAACCTGGAACCAGCCCGTGGCCATGGCGCCGGACGAGCCAAGCCAACACCAGATGCCGCTGGCGCACTGCCAGCCGGTCAACATGGCACCAGGCCCAGAGAAGAGATACCAGCTCCCGCCAACCTGTCGCCAGCCTGTGGCCATGGCACCACCGTCATCGAACCAGTACCAGGCACCGCCGATCTTTTACCAACCCGTACGCATGGCGCCATCGCCGGAGCCACCCAGCCAGTACCAGCTGCCGCCAGCGCTCTGCCAGTCGTCAAGCATGTAGCCCACGGCGTCAAAGAGGTACCAGGAGCCGCCGATCCTCTTCCAGCAGGACCTGGGGTAGGTGCCGTCGTACCTATTCCACCACCAGCCGCGGCCATCCCACGCCCATGAGCCGTCACAGTCAATCTGCACTCTCACCACCTTGGCGACGCTCACGTAGTTGCGCGTGTCGGCCGGCGTGAAGGTAGCCCGGGCGTCGATGTAGTCTGTGGAGGACGTCGCCACCTGGTCCGGATTGTCCCAGGTCCAGCCATCGGGAAGCGCCACCTCCGAGAGCCTCTGCCCCCAGGAGGCCACAATGCCCTCCGGAGCGTCAACCTGGGGTACGCCCTGAGAGATGTCAAAGTCAAAGGTCAGGCTGCCAAGATAGTCGTTGATGCCCTCAAAGGTCACCGAGCCGGTACCCACCTCGACGTTATCGATGTAACTCGCGGTATAGTCCACGCCCTCGGCAAGCCTCGTGGTCAGAATCAGGCTGACGGGAGAGCCGTCATACACGTAATACCTGCTGAATAGGCAGATGAGGTCCGCGTCCAGGACGATGCCAGACCGATAGGTTTCAGCCTGGTTGGCGGGTATCTCGGACGCGGCATAGACCCGACCGGAGGAATTACTCCACCCGAGGAGATGCGTGCCCACACTGCTGGGCAGCTGGCACAGCGGCTCCTGCTTGGCTTCGCAGAACGAGAAGCCATGCCCAAGGCGGACTTCCTTGAGCGAGGCGTCGTTGCCGAACATGTCCTCCATCTGGATGACGCCCGAGGTGTCAAAGCTAGAGAGGTCAAGCCTCTTGAGCATGCCGCAGTTGTAGAAGAGGTAGTTCAGGGTCTTAGCACGAGAGACGTCCAGCGCAGTGAGGTCAATCTCCTCTATGGAGGAGCAGCCGTCAAACATCTCAGCGAGGCTAGTGGCCGAGGTACCGTCAAGACCGGAGAAGTCTGCCTCGGCCATCTGATCGCAGCCCTGAAACATGCCCTCGCAGGTTGATGCCCCCACGCCGGGGAGAAACACAGCAGACTTGATGAGGGGCTTGTAGCGCAGCCAGCCAAAGTCACCAAGGGTCCCGGCCACGCGGCCATCTGCAGGCCTGACCTCAAGCTGCCCATCGACTATGCACCAAGTGTAGGGCGCACCGGTCTAAAGGACCGCTGCGCCCCCAAAGAGAACAGCCAAAGACTAGAGCTACCAAATCACGCCGCAGCCGGTGCAGTTGGTCTCGTTGTGGGTCACGGCGTCATGGTGGACGATCCTGTACTTCGCCTTGACGGAATACGAGACGTTGTTGCCAGCAAGGGAAGCACCCCGCGTCATAAGCAGTCTCAACCAGAGCTGATTTGCATGGGGCGCAGGCTCGGAGTCCCACAACACAGAGATGTTTGCGTTCAACCCTGGGTCTTGCGAAGTAACGTATTCGGGCGACGCGCCGGGCTATTCTCGCCCGACGGTCGCCCAGGAATGCGATGCCATCATGGCGCCCGTGACGCACGGGACAGGTGCAGTGAGCTTCAGGGTGGGAACGCTCGGCTAGACCCCAAAGTACGCGTTCATCAGGCTGACAATCTGGCAGCCGTACCCCTTGCCAGTGGCCCAGCCGCGGCCCTGAGGGTTCTCCTTGATGCCGAGCCACTGCACATACTCCGCAGAACCGGTAGTCACCAGCGAGAAGCGCGGATCAACGCAGACGTGCGCCAGGGAAAACTTGGTGATGCCCTTGACGGCGTACGCCTTGAGGTGTTGCACCTGCGCCCGCAGACCCTCCCTCACCGATGAGAAGGACGCAGAGGTGGTGCCCTCGTCCACAGCACCGATGCCTGCGAAGTTGAACTGGCTGACATTAACGCGGCCACCGAAGCGCAGCCATCCGGTCTCTTTCATGGCCTGGCAGAATACGAGCTCCGGGCGGATTCCCTCGTCTGCGGCCTCCTCGTAGAGCTGCGAGCAGAAATCACGGATGGTGGGGGCGCCACCAGAGGCAAGCGCATCAGCCGGATAGGTGGCTCCGACGGAGGCGAAGGCGGCCACGGCCTTGCTCACGAAGGCTTCCTTGGTGAGCGGCGAGTAGCCCACGATGGTAGTCTGCGCCTGCTGCTCGCCGGTCCAAAGACCATCCGAGCTCAGGTTGTACCAAGTCCCCGAGACAAACACCCAGCCGATCTGCATGGCGCCGGAGTCATCGAGGTAGTACCAGCCGCCCACATTGACCCAGCCCGTTGCCATAGCGCCGGAGTCCCACAGGTAGTACCAGGTGCCGTTAAGGTTGAGCCAGCCGGTGTGCGCCGAGCCATCGGCGTCATAGTAGTACCAGTCGGAGCCTTCCTTGGACCAACCGGTCTTCTTGGGTTCCGTAGGGCTGGTCTCGGGACCGAGCGTCTGCGTAAGGGCACCAGACCCGTCAAAGGCGTAGCGGATGCCGTCGATGGTCTGGGTTCCCGTGACCATGGCACCCGAGGCGCCGAGGTAATACCAGGTGTTGCCTAGGCTCAACCAGCCCGTGGCCATGGCGCCCGAGCTCCGGAGGTAGTACCAGGTGCCATTGAGGTTCAGCCATCCCGTCTGCATAGCGCCGGAGCCAGAGAGGTAGTACCAGGTGCCGTCGACGCTTGCCCAGCCAGTGGCCATGGGGCCGTCAGCCGTAAGGTAGTACCACACGCCCCCACGGCTCAGCCAGCCCACATGGCAAGCGCCGGAGGGGTCAAGGTAGTACCAGGTGCCGTCAAGGTCCAGCCAACCGGTCTGCATGGCGCAGTCCTTGTCGAACCAGTACCAGGAGCCGTTGACCAAACCCCAGCCCGTCTGGGCAGCACCGGTCTTCTGGTCAAGCCAGTACCAAGTGCCGTTGAGGTTGAGCCAACCGGTGCGCGGCACGCCGGCGCCCTCCGTCCAGTACCAGGTACCGTCTATGAGGTTCCAACCGCTACTGGCGTACCCGAGCCACGCGCCGGAATCCGCAAAGCGGGACCAAGAGTTGCCGGTGTTGTACCAACCTGCGGCCATGGCACCCGTCTGCTCATCAAACCAGTACCAGGCACTTCCAATGGACTGCCAGCCCCTGAGAGCCGCGCCGGACGCGTCCGTGTAGTACCAGGTGCCGTCAAGCAGAATCCAACCAGTCTGCATGGCGCCAGACTCGCCGAGGTAGTAGAGGTGCGAGTCAATGCTCTGCCAGCCCGTGGCCATGCGGCCGGAGGCCGGGTCAAACCAGTACCAGGAGCCGCCAAGCTTCTGCCAGCCCGTGGCCCTGGCGCCATCGGAGCCAAACCAGGACAAGAACACTTCCGCGGCCTGGTACCAGCGAGAGACGCACAGCGCGCCCTTCTCGTCAAAGAAGCAGGTCTTGCCGTCAATGTCCAACCAGCCGGTCTGTCTGGCACCTGAAGCGTCAAAGTAGTACGTCGCGCCGTCGATTGTGGCCCAGCCAGTCTTCATGACACCGTTGTGGTCAAAGTAGTATGTTGCACCATTGATGTCAGCCCAGCCCGTCACGTTGGCACAGCTCTGGTCAAACCAGTGCCACTTGCTATCCATAAGCAGCCAGCCGGGACCCTGGACGTTGCCTGAGGCATCAGCGTAGTAGCGAGCGCCGGTGACCCAGAACCAGCCCGTGAGCTGCGTTGACCCCACGTAGTAGTGCCAGCAACCGCCAGACCACTGCCAAGAGCCATTGGTCCTCAGACCGTAGGTCCTGGCTATGCCCTCGGCATCGGCCTCCCCCAGGGCCTTGAGGTTGGCCTCGTTGGAGAGAAACGCCGCGTCCGCGTCATTGGTGATGAAGGCGTGCTCGACGATGATGCCGAGGATGCCGCGCTGGCGCGCATAGCGGATGATGCCGTAGTAGTCAGAGGTGGAGCCGTCCGGGTAGACGGAGGAGTCATAACCCTCGGGGTAATCGCGCGTCTTTGCGCCACGGCTGTAGAGGCCCAACGCCTGCAGGCGGTTGAGGATGTTGGAAGAGAGCGTGACACCCATGGAAACCTCGTCGCGCTTGTAGCTGCTGCCGTTTGGATACCAGACCTCGGCGCCATGAGCGGTCTCTGTGGCCGAGTTCATGTGAAGGCTCACGAATACGTCCGCGCCGGCGTCTACGGCATCGTTGACACGCTCGTAGAGGTCATCTGCCCCCGTCTTGCCGTCATGGGTCATGACGACCTTTACACCCGGGTACTTCTCCAGTGCGGCTTTGCAGTAGTTTGCGATGCTGAGCGTGAGATCGGACTCGCGGAGCCCATGGCTAACGGCGCCCGGGTTGGAGGGACCAGGTCCGTGGCCGGGGTCCAGCGCAATAGTGAACTGGCCTCCCGAGGAGCGCGCAAGCATGGACTGCGTGGATGGGGCCGCAGACTCCGTCATGGCGCCGGCGTCGTCCAGGGTGTAGACAGTGGCGCCGACCGCGGATGCAGCCGTGATGGACTCGGACTCAGCCGAAAAGGTAGCAATGCTAGCGGACTCGCTCGCAGTCACGACGTATGAGCAGGAGCCGCCATGCGCCGAGAGGTCATAGGAGTCCGTGTAGCCATCCGCATAGGTAGCGGAGACTGCTGACAGCTCGCATTCGCCCGGTAACGTTGCGGGAAACTCAAAGAGCACAGCATCAGCCGAGAAGGACGTGGCTGGCACGGAATACCGCTGACCATCCTGCACGTAGAAGAGGTTGGCTGACGCTACATCCTTTTGGTTGCCAAGCCCAATGGCAATGCGTTGAACGCCCCCTCGCACCACGCTTGGAGACTCAACGTAGATGAAGGACTTCTTGCCCAGCTCGGTGGCTTGTGCCGAGAAGGGCAAGCTCAGGGCGAGCCCGGTAGCGAGCGTCGTGACGGCAATGGCCAGACATAAGGGAATCCTGGCAATGGCGTTGCGTAGTTTATTGGATATACACATAGTCAATCTTGTCCTATTGGCTCGGGACCATTCCTCCAGTGACTAAAGGAGCCGTTTCACTCCTAATAGCTGCTTTTTTTAATGATACCTGGGGTATCATTGCCCACGATTCAGCAAGTGTTAATCTTTACAGGTCATACCGATTAGGACCTGCTAAATAGAAGGCTTACATCACATTGAACGTTCTAGCAATCATCCCCGCATACAACGAGGAAGGGTGCATCGAGGCCACGGTGGACGAGTTCGTCCGGACGTGCCCCGGCGTGGACTACCTCGTGGTCAATGACGGCTCCTCGGACCAGACGGAGGCCATCTGCAAGCGGCGAGGCTTCAACTACGTGAGCCACCCCGTCAACCTTGGCCTCACGGGCGGCTTCCAGACCGGGTGCCGCTATGCCCTGGAGAACGGCTACGACGCGGTCATACAGTTTGACGCGGACGGCCAGCACATGCCCGAGTACGTCACCGTCATGGCCAAGCGCATGGAAGCCGATGGTGCGGACATCGTCATCGGCTCGCGCTTTGTTGATGAGGACAAGCCCGTCTCGGCACGCATGATTGGCTCCCGGCTCATCACCGCGCTCATCAAGCTCACGTGCGGGCAGACCGTGAACGACCCCACGAGCGGCATGCGCCTGTTCAACCGCAAGATGGTGAGCGAGTTCGTGCGGCGCTTCGACTTTGGCCCGGAGCCAGATTCCGTTGCGTTCCTTATGCGCAAGGGCGCCAAGGTCTCTGAGGTGCAGGTGCAGATGCGCGAGCGCCAGGCCGGCGAAAGCTACCTCAATGCGTGGAAGTCCATCTCCTACATGGCGCGCACGTGCATGTCCATCCTCTTCGTCCAGTGGTTCAGGTGATCTGCGTGAACATCACTTTGCGAATCTTCTTGCTTCTTGTTGCGGTATTCACGCTGCTGTTTGTTGTGCGCAAGCTAAGGAAGTCTGCGCTGGAGATCATCGACTCCATCTTCTGGGTGTTTCTTGCCGTATTGCTCATCGTGGTGGCGGCGTTCCCGCAGCTGGTGTTCTGGGTGACGAGCGTCTTTGGGTTTGACTCGTCGTCCAACTTCGTCTTCTTCTGTGGCATCCTGGTACTTCTCGCCCGCCTGTTCACCCAAGACCTCAAGGTGGCCACGCTCAAGCGCAAGCTCACCACGCTGACGCAGACCGAGGCGTTGAAGGAGCACGAGAGGTAGGAAGAGGCGCATCTCACATCTCTTTCTTGCCACATCGGACAACGCTTCGCTCAAATCTCGGCTACGTTTGGCTTTAAATTCGAGACCGTTGAGTATCTGCCAAAATTAGGCGGCTTTTGCCCAGTTGGCGGACATACCAATTTGCCTTCTATCCGGCATGTCTAAAACAAACGCCAAACATAGCCGAGTTTTGGCAAATTGCACTCTATTCGTCTAGGCTACAGCAGCTTCTATCTGTTTCTTTGGAATCCATCGTGTACGCTCACCGCCACTGACCTCACCTCACGACGAGCTTACACTTTGCGACATCAAATCGGACTAGCAAGCCCATAGATGTCGTCAAATGTCAGGTCAGAGTTACTCGACCTAGGCCCTAATCTTGTCCAACAAGACACCCCTCTTCCTGGCCCGCTTCGCATAGCTGCGCCAAATAGCAACAGAAGTGTTGCTATTAATGTTGCACGGGATAGCAGACACCTCCTTTTTGCCCGCCAAGGCGACGTGCCGCCCAAATCTCGGCTACGTTTGCGTTTAAGTTCGTGACTGTTCAGTATCTACAACAAATTGACGGCCTTTGCCCAGTTAATTGAGGTGCCTTTCGGGCTTCTATCCGACGCACCCGGAACAAAACACAAACGTAGCCGAGCTTCGGTGAATTGAGCCCTCACAACAAGAAGGCAGTAAGGGGCTCTCAGCTATTTCACGTTCCTGAAGGCAATCAGGGCCATGACCTTATCGGCATTGGCTGGGGCAAGGAAGCCTTCGGCAATTCTCCCCTTGTTGTATGCAAGAGGCGTGCCCTTGGTAGCGTCAGAAAGCACTGACGTGAAGAACTGCTCCCAACTCATGTACTTGGCGCTGTCCACGTAGTTCTCGGGGCTGGCCAGGTTTTCTTCGACACCATCCGCTTTAACAACTCCCGACGAGAGCAAAAGCCACTCAAAGGACTCTGGCAGGCAGACTGTCACCTCATGGGGATGCTCCTTCTGATATTTGAGTACCCTATCGGCATACGGACCGAAGGCAGCGCCATCGGCAATGACGAAGACGGGGTCGTCATCGTGGCTACACAGCCAGTCCAGAATCTTGGTGTTGCTTTGAGCTGACTCGCAGTGGAGCTTCTCGCCGTCAAAGCGAGCCTCAAAGAACTGCAGGCCCGACTTGGAGTCCTCCGTCAGCAAGACATCAAAGTCCTGATTTGCCTTTGCACGAGACAGACTGTAGCGGTGGCCCTCCAGCTCCTTGTACATGGGAACCAGGGAATGAAACTTACCGCTTGTCTTGATACGGTATATCTCGTTGACGCTGTATGGCAGGCAGGGCAGCTCGCTGCGGGTGAAGATGACGTAGTAGTTGTCAGAGTCTCTGACGGCACGGGCAAAGTCCTCGGTTGGAAGGTCTTCCATGCCCTCGTCAATGAACACAATTGAGCCGGCAATGCCCGCCAGCTGGTTTCTCCAGTCAATATCTGTAAGTGCCACACAGGAACGTTCGCACTGAACGGTCACGCCTGAGTTGTCCCCAAGGCGGGTGTAGTCGGCCACCATGTCGCAGAGGGTGGTCTTTCCCGTTCCACTGTCACCACGTACGATGGTGATGTTTCGGCGCACGGTAAACTCGAAGGTGGTACCGCGCCTGCGAGAGATCTTGACCTTGTAGCTGCCCTTCATCGCGACCCCCTAGAAGCAGTCGACGGTTGCGGTCAGAAGCTCGTCCATGTTCTTGACGATTTTCCCGTTGTTAAGAACCTTTATCTTGAAGGGACCCTTCCCAAAGTCCATGACATGGTGAAGGTTTATGACCACCTTGCGCTTCTCGGCAATCTTGAGAAGCCACTTTGCGCAGTTGTCTCCGCAGGTAGACGCGTTGAAGACGTGCTTTCTGTCAAAGTTGACGAGCATGAGCGTCTTTACGCCACCTGAAAGGGCGAGCGGCGTGATGCTTCCCAGCACGGGGCTCTCAATGACGGACTCCGATACCACGTCAGACTTGTCAACGTCCTTGATCATCTGAACGGAGAGCGGATTCGTAATCCAGGAGTCACGGTACGTGTTCTTGAAGTAGACCGCCGTGTTGAATATGGCACCAGGCATATCGCCAAAGTAGACGTTCAACATGTGATGCTCACTGCCTTTTTGTGGACGCAGATTAACCAGTAGTCATGGTAGCGAAGTCAAAGTGACCGAAAGCGCTGAATAAGCCTACTCTTTGCGACATGTATGACGTCAACGGCACACATAGACGTCGCAGATGGCAAGGTCAATGCGACTTTCAGAACCGTTCCCTGATCTCCTCCTCGTTCTCCAGCAGATACTCCCTCATGAAGGGAATGGCAAAGTCCACATAGCCACGGCGAACGGGTTCTATAACCTGCCGCTGGATAAGTTGCCTCCTGACCGAAGAAAGCGACTTCGTAGACCTCCCGAGCCTTGCCGCAAGGTCCTTGGCCGAGGAGGGGCCAGGGTCCCTAGCCATGGCAAGGAGATAATCAACCGCTGTGGAACTGAGGCCGCTGATCGCTGGCTCGTGGACCGCCTCATGAAAGCGACTCATTGCAATGGAGACGCCTTCGGAGACGTCTTGGCTGGTGACGACAGGGCTGTCGTCATGATGAATGCGGGCTCGTTGCCACACATAGTAGCCGACAAGCTGAATTAGGTAGGGATATCCGCCAGTTGCCTCGGCAAGCTCCGACAGCACGTCCTTTGAGACGTCCATTCCAGTACCTCTGAAACTGTCGCCGAGGGAGAGAGAAACCTCTTGGATATTGATTGCTCCCAGCTCCTCGCTCAGGGCGCGCCTCAGGAATGTCATCGCCTTGCCGTTGATGAGGTCCGCCACGCCCATGGGCAGCCCGGCGAAGACGAAGGCGACGTCCTTCCCCTCCCTGATGAGGTGCTGAACAGCATGGGCCACCGTCTGCATCTGTCCAAGCTCGGCATCCTGCACCTCGTCAACGGTCACCAAGAGGCCGGCAGAGGACTCGCTTGCTTTGCGGATGAGGTCACGCAGACTGGGCTCGTCTTGTACAAGAGAGACCTCCCCCGAGGCAAACGGCAGGTTGAGGCTGACCTTTGCCCCTGAAAGTTCCCGCTGGGGAGCAAGCTCGTGGAAAAGGTCGGATAGAAACTCTGAACCCGCAGAGACGTCAACGACCTTCCACCCTGCGTCACGTGCACGGTCACCCAAATCATTGAGCAGAACCGTCTTGCCAGAGCCTCTTGGGCCACTGATTCGCATCAGACGCCCCGGCGCGCCGCATCCATTGTCGAGGCCCTCCTCAAAGGCAAGGATGACGTCATCGCGCCCGATGAGGATAGGCGGCTCCGCTCCCGCAGTTGGCTTGAATGGGTTGCGCATGACGCTCCAATCTGAGGTTGTTGACGTCGGCTGGCGATAGATTCTCCATCAATACATTGGATTTCTATCCTTGTCGCTCTTTTCGTCTGAATTCTAGCGGTTTCTAGCGTATTCGTTTGAATTCGTCGCAGTTCGCATGAATTCGTGACCATAGCCACTTTCGATTCATGACGAGCTGAAGATTTGCGACATCTATGCGCAATTGCGGCGACATAGATGTCGCGGAAGGTAAGGACAACGCGGCACGCCGCGCCCAATGGCACATGCTACCTGCGGTGCCTCCGGGCGTCGCGCATGATGTCGCGGGCAATCCAGATGCCCAGGAAGAACGCCACAATGTAGCCCACGAAGCCGATGACCGGGATGCCAAAGATGACCGGCTGGATGCGGGCATAGTAGACCACCGAAGATCCTATGAAGAGGCCCGCGACGATGATGCTCATGGTCAGGCGGTTGGCCGTGCGGGAGAAGTCCTCCAGCGGGTCCTCGGTGCCGGCAAGGTCGAGGTTGACGCGCAGCTGGCCGCGAGTGAGCATGCGCATGGCAACCTGGGCCTCCCCCGCTGCGCCCAGAAGGCCGTGCGTGGCGGCCAGAGTCTCCTTGGCAAGGCGGCGCAGCTCGCGGCTGGCAAGCTCCTCGGGGTCCGCGTGGGCTCTCAGGTGCCGCTTGATGATGTCCACCATGGAGGCGCCGGGCATGAGGTTGTCCACCACGCCCTCAAGCGTCACCAGGGCGCGTGCCAGCATGGTCACCGTGCCCGGCAGCTCGATGCCGTTCTTCTGCGACATGGAGACCAGAGACCCCACGAAGGCGCCAATGTCCAGGTCAGACAGGTTGGCCGTGCCAAAGTCCGCCACAATGGCGTCCAGGTCGGAGAGCAGGTGCGCCTGGTCCACCTCAGCGCTGTCGGATATGGAGAAGCGCATGAGGCCGTCCGCCAGGCGCGCGGAGTCCTTCTCGGCCACCGCGACGATCATGTCCGAGAGGGCGCTGCGGTCGCGCGAGGAGAGCCTGCCCATTATGCCCAGGTCCATGTAGACGATCTTGCCGCCGCTGACCACGATGTTTCCCGGGTGGGGGTCCGCGTGGAAGAAGCCGTCGTCCAGCATCTGGGTGGCAAAGTTGTCCACGAGCTTCTCGCCAATCCCGGCGCAGTCGTAGCCCTCGGCGGTGAGGCGAGCCGTGTCGTCTATGGCTATGCCCTCCACGTAGTCCATGACCACCACGTGGCGGGTGCACAGGGCCGGGTGGGGCTTGGGGCACTCCAGGTAGACGCAGCCGGCGTTGTTGCGGCGGAACTCCTCGAGGTTTCTGGCCTCAACCAGAAAGTCCGTCTCCTCGCGGAAGGACTGCCAGAGCTCGTCCACCACGGACTGCAGGTCAAGGAACTGGTTTTGCCCCATGAAGCGGCTCATGTAGCGCGCGAGGGACCTCATGATGGAGATGTCCTGCGCCATGGTCTCCTGCACGTGGGGCCGCTGGACCTTGATGGCCACGAGCTCGCCCGTGACCAGACGCGCCTTGTGCACCTGGGCCACCGAGGCAGACCCCAGAGGGTTGTCGTCAATGGCGTCGAAGATGTCCTCGATGGGCCGGTCGTACTCGGCGCGCAGGGCGGCGAGCACGGTGTCGCGGTCCATGGGCTCCACGTCCGTGCGTAGGCGCTCCAGCTCATGCGTGAAGCTCGGCGGCAAGATCTCGGACCGCATGGAGAGAATCTGCCCCGCCTTGACAAAGGTGGGGCCCAGCTCCTCCAGCATGCGCCGCAGCGTCTTGGGCGTGAGGCCATGGAAGATATCGTAGCGCCTCACGATGGCCAGCATCTCTCCAATGCGCCGCAGCTTGGAGCGGCGAGAGGGTCCCTGTGCCCCTGAGCTGCGGCCACCGAGAAGGCCGATGGTCTGGCCGTCGGCGTCGGCGCCCTCTAGCTCCTGCTGGACGCTCGCGTACCAGGCGTCGAGGAGCTCCTGCGCGGACTGGCCGCTCGGGGGCTCCTCGACGTGCTGGCCTGCGGCCTGCTTGCTGCCGTTGTCCTGCGCCTGGGCCACGTGCTACTCCGCGCTGTCCTCGGCGGACTCGGCCTGGGCGGCGGGCTCCTCCTCGACGCCGTCCTCGACGTCGACGGTCACCTTGGCGGCCTCAATGTCAGCCGCCATCTGGGCGACCTTGGCGGCATAGGCGGCGCGGTCCTCGTCGGAGAGGGCCTCCAGGAAGGCGCGCAGCGCACCGTCGGTGGTCTCCTGCGCGGCCTCCTTGGCCTTGCGCGAGAGCTCCTGGTTGAGCGACTTGCCCTGCTGGACGGTGAGCTCACCCTTCTTGACCAGGTCCTCGACGGCCTGCTGGGACTTCTCGGCGGTGATGGCCACGGCGCCGACGGTTGCCAGGAAGGCCTTGTTGAGGCCACCCATGATGTCAATTCCAGCCATGCTCTTCTCCCTTCTTGGGCGGGCGCGGGCCCGTCCTCCTTTTGTCTCACTGTACCCCTTGGGGCGGCGGGCGTTTCCCTTTAGCTCCGCCCGTCCGGCAGACGGGGCCGCCCCCAGGGCGGAAGGCTAGCCAAGAAGAACGCGCCGCAGGTCGTCCACGGTGTCGCACAGGGCGCAGCACCCGGCGTCAACGAGCTCCTGCGGCTCGCACGTGTGGCCCATGGTCAGGCCCACGCAGGGCAGGCCCGCCTCGTGGGCGGCCTCGGCGTCAAAGCGGCGGTCACCCACCATGACGGCCTCCTCCGGCGAGAAGCCCAGGAGCTCCAGGACGTCTCCTATGATCATGGCCTTGGTCTGGCCGTTGTCGGAGGCCTTGCCAAGCGGCAGGTCAAAGAGGTCGCGGACCCCGTTGGCGTCTATGCCGCGGTCAAGCAGGAACTGCCTCTTGGAGGACGCGATGGCCACCTTGCGGCCGGCGGCCCGCAGGTCGCAGAGCAGCTCGCGCATGCCGTCGAAGAGCGGCCAGCCGTCGCGCCCGAGGTTCTGGTAGATGGCGCGGTACTCCTCGGTGATCCGCATGGCCTCCTCCGGGCTGGCGCCATAGACCTCGGTGAAGGCGGCCGGGAAGGGCGGCCCCACGAGCCGGCGCATGTCTCCAAGCGCCTCGTCAGTCCAGCCGTGCTCGTGCATGACGGAGCGGGCGGTGCGGATGATACCGGGCATGGAGTCCACGAGCGTTCCGTCAAAGTCAAAGATGACGAGGGCCTTGCTGGCCACGTCCTCGCCGGTGAGGGGCATGGGGAGTCCTTTCTTGTTGGGTCTTCCCAAGGGTATCACGTGCGGCGCGAGCGCGACCCAGGCGCTCCGCGGCCTCGCCGCGCGCCGTCATTGCCCCGCAACATCCGAGTCGTATCATGGAGGGTCACCCTGCGTCACCCTACCAAAGGAGAGTGCCGTGCACGCCGAGCCCTTTGCCTGCTACCGCCCCGCGCCGGAGTCCGCCGCGGAGTTTGCCGCCCTGCCCTACGACGTCTTTGACCGCGAGGGGGCGTCCGACTACGTGAGGGAGCACCCCCGCTCCTTTTTGGCCATAGACCGCCCCGAGACGGGCTTCTCGCCTGACCACGACATGTACGCCTGCGACGTCTACGCGCACGCGGCCGAGCTCCTGCACGAGCGCGTGGCCGACGGCACCCTGGTGCGCGACGGCCGCCCCTGCTACTACCTCTACCGCCTGGAGCAGGACGGCCACGAGCAGACGGGCATCGTGGCCGCGTGCTCACTCGACGACTACAACAACGGCATCATCCGCCGCCACGAGAGCACCCGCCGCGCCAAGGAGGAGGACCGCGTCCGCCACATCCGCGCGACGGGCTGCCAAACGGGCCCGATCTTCCTCGCCTACCGCGACAATCCGGCGCTGGAGGCGCTGGTGGAAGCCGCAAAGGGCGCGGAGCCCCTCTATGACTTCACGGACGGCGAGGGCGTCCGCCAGACCGTCTGGCGCGTGGCCCGCCCGGCCGCCGTCGAGGCCTTCCAGATGATGCTGGCCTACATCCCGCGCGCCTACATCGCGGACGGCCACCACCGCGCGGCCTCGGCCGCCCGCGTCTGCCAGGAGATGCGCACCGAGGAGGGACGCGAGCACACCGGCCGCGAGGCCTACAACTACCTGCTGTGCGTTCTCTTCCCGGCAAGCCAGCTCACCGTGCTGCCCTACGAGCGCGTGGTGGCGGACGCCGCCGGCATGGGCGAGGACGAGCTCGTGGCGGCCGTGGCGGCGGCGGGCTTTGAGGTGGGGCCCAGGCGGGAGGAGCCCGTGGAGCCAGGTGAGCGCGGGACCTTTGGCATGTACGCCTTCGGCGCCTGGCGCGAGCTGCGCTTTGTTGACGGAGACGCCGTTGCCGCCGACCCCGTGGCGCGCCTGGACGCCTCCGTCCTGCAGGACCGCGTGCTGGGACCGGTGCTGGGCATCGGCGACCCGCGCGAGGACCCGCGCGTGAGCTTTGTCGGCGGGGCGGCCGGACTGAGCGAGCTGGAGCGCCGCGCCGGAAGGAAGGGCGTGTCCTTCGCCCTCCACGCCACCTCGGTGGATGAGCTCATGGCCGTGGCCGACGCCGGCCTGCTGATGCCGCCCAAGTCCACCTGGTTTGAGCCCAAGCTCAGAAGCGGCCTGTTCATCAGGCGCATCGCCAACAAGAACACCGTCATCGACGGCGTGGGCAGGCCCGCGCCCAGGGAGGACTAGCGTGGGTGCCGCCAAGGGGCCGCTTTCCGGCCTGGGCAGGCTCGTCTCGGCGCTTGCCGGAAGGGGCAGGACCGCGGCCGAGAAGGGCGCGGAGGCTGAGGACACACAGGTGGCGCCGGCCGCTTCGCGCGAGGCCGGCGAGAAGGGCGAGGTGACGCCGGGAGCACCCGCCACGGCCGAGACCGAGGCCGCCCCGAGCGAGAGCGCGCTGGACATGGCCGCCCTGGTCAGGGAGCTGCTCGGCAGCAGGGAGCCGCTGGGCCGGCTGCGCGGCTTCGTCGCGGACGTCGAGGGGCGGGCTACCGGAGACGCCTCGCGGCAGGACGCGCTTCTCCCCTGCGGGCGGGAGCGTCACCTGGCGCGGCGCCTGCGCGAGGCGGGGCTCTTTGACGACGACGTGGAGCTACCCGGCTTGAGGGTCATCCAGCCGCGCATGACGGGACTGGTCTACCTGCGCGTGACCGACCGCGAGCTCCCCTATCTGGCAAAGCTGCGCGTCATGGCGCTCGAGGCCGCCCTCAACGAGGCCCTGCTCAGCCAGGCCATGCCCGGGGCAGACCCTGCCGCCGGCGAGAGGGACCTCATCCGAGACGAGCGCCTGCTGCGCCGCTCCATCGCCGAGCAGGCCCGGACCCTGGGGCCGGCCACCGAGCCCGACGACGGCTGTGGCGAGTGGGGGTCTCGCCGCGCGCTGGCCTACGGCATAGAGGCGTTCCAGCTGCCCTTCCGCCTAAAGGCGGACTTCCGCGTCAACGCGGCAGCCGGGGCCGCGGCCTTTGAGCTGGCACTGCTGCCGCCCCGCGTCATGCCGGGCGAGGCCTGGGTGGACGAGCTGGGCGTCGTTGCCGCTACGGGTCAGATGCGCCGCCAGATGGCGTCCGACTACAACCTCAGGATGGGCCTTCTGGTGGCCGCCTGGGCCTTCGAGGGGGCGCCCGCGCTGAACGAGGTCTGGGTTGCGGGCACGCTTGATACCGCCACCTCTCACGAGTGCCTCTACTGGGGCCGTCTCACCCGTTCTGACCTGGACGGCATTGACCTTGGGCCGGGCCTTGACCCCGCGGAGGCGCTCCGTGCGGCGGGCGTCACCATGGAGCTTGACGACGGGGCGCTGCTGCCCGTGAGGCAGGGCTTCTCGCTTGAGGACGAGCTCTTCTGCCCGCCCGCGCGCTACGACGCGCCGGAGACCTCCGACCGCGAGCTGCCGGCCGAGGCCGCCCGTGCGCTGGGCGCCTCCTGCGTGGCCGACCTCGGCATAGACGAGGCCTGCCGGCGCACCAAGGCCGCTGACGAGCTCACCCGCGGCATCACCGGCTCCACGGAGGGCAACGTACGCCTCCTGATGTCGCTCTTGACGGACGGGGCGGACCCGGCCATGGACGCCGCCTGCCGCCGCGTGATGGAGGGCCTCATCGAGGGGACCCTGCCCGACGACGACCCGTTTGCCGTGGCCGAGGAGCTTGCGCACGGAGACGCGCTCTCTCGAGCCGTCGAGCTGGGCACCAGCCGCATGATGGCAAAGGACGTGGCCGGCGCGGGCAGCGCTGTCCTTGACGCGCTGGCGCCCGTAGAGGACGCCGGCACCTATGCGGACGGAGACGGGGTGGCCTGGCGCGCCTTTGGCAGCTACGTCGACCGCGTGCTCTACAACCGCCTGATGGCGGGCGCCGGCACGAGGACCCGCCTTGCCCCCGCCGCCCTCTACCAGGCGCGGCTCATTGCCTCGCAGACCGAGCTCATCCAGGGCAACGCCGAGAGCGCCCGTGGCCTTGCCGCAGGCGCGGCTCACCTGGCTCCCCTCTCCGCCGAGGCGGCGCTGCAGCTCTCCAACTGCCTTTCCGCCCTGGGCGACAACGACGGCGCCACTGAGGCCGTCCGCCG